>Ga0078972_1001935_pt1 | contig 72348 bp, 70 predicted proteins | sample YelNatPaOPGAMG01_FD_67568 | JGI IMG/M metagenome (GOLD analysis project Ga0078972, IMG submission 67568) | Hot spring thermophilic microbial communities from Obsidian Pool, Yellowstone National Park, USA - OP-RAMG-01 (SPADES assembly) (version 2) | ecosystem: Environmental > Aquatic > Thermal... | reverse complement strand
CCAATTCGTAGAGTATAAAGCCAGATGGCTTGGGATAAAAGTTGTCAAGGTAAGCGAGAAAAACACGTCTAAAACATGTCATAGATGCGGGCATATAGGGCTTCGAGTCGGAAGCCTCTTTAAATGCCCAAAATGTGGCTATGTGTGCAATGCAGATTATAATGGGGCGATGAACTTACTCAAGCGGGCTATGGGCTACATGCCCATGGCAGGGGCTGGTGGGGCATTATGCCCCGGTCTTGACACAGCCCAGAACTCGGTAGGATGAAGCCTCGGGCTGACAAACCGAGAATCTCCCGACTTCAGTCGTGGAGAGTGTCAACGCAATCCATAAATAAGAAATAAAGTCATAGTTTTGCGAAAATGAAGATAAACTTTATCGTTAAGTGCGTATCTTGCGGTTTAGAGATAGATCAACGAGACCCGAGTCTGAAGTGTCCAAAATGCAAATCACAGCTTGTAGTTAATTACGACTACGAGGCCATCAAGGAGAAAGCAAAAGAGATATTTGATGGACATGTATCAACGATATGGAAATACAGACCACTACTACCGCTCATAGATGATAGAAACATCGTAAGCATCGGTGAGGGAGGAACCAAGATATTAAGAGCAAGCAAGCTGAAGTCCCAGCTCGGCGTCAAGGAACTTTTACTAAAAGTAGAGGCATGGAATCCGACAGGTTCCCAGAAAGACAGACAGCTCTCGATGTCAATATCTAGAGGACTTGAGCTGGGTTATAAGGTCTCGATCACGTCTTCTTCAGGAAATGTAGGAGCATCTGTCGCGGCATATTCTTCAAAGGCATCAATCACACCGCTCATCATGGTGCCGAACATAGCTCCTGAAGAGAAGCTTGTGCAGATAAGAATGTATGGAGGAATAATAATCATGATAGATACTCCGAGCAATATCGAGGTAGCATCCCTAGTCGATAAAGTTGTAGAGAAGTTGAAGATTTATGACGTGGTGACGGCCGGTACTCATAACCCCTATACCGTGGAGGGGGGCAGAACTATTTCTTACGAGATCTTTGAACAACTAAGACAGCTACCAGACGTGGTCATAGCGCCTGTAGGTGGTGGAGGACTCCTAGGATCTATGTGGAAAGGATTCAAAGAATTAGAGATACTAGGACTCGTAAGTCGTGATCAATTACCAAGAATGATAGGCGTGCAGGCTTCTGGCTGCGCACCCTTCGTCAGGGCAATAAGAGAGAACTGGAGCCTTGAGACCGTATTCTCGAAACCATGGGGCGAGATCAGGACTATTTGTAACGCAATTGCCGACACAATTCCTCTAGACGCGCTTTTTGCGTTACCGGCGGTTAGAGAAAGCGGGGGAGATGCAATAGCAGTAAGTGACGACGAAACATTGGCGGCGGGGTACCAGTTATCATCAATGGAGGGAGTATTCGCTGAGCCCTCAAGCTCTACCACGATAGCAGCGCTGAAAAAGCTAAGAGAAGAAAAAATCATTGATAGAGATGAGACAGTGTTATGCATGATAACGGGCACTGGCTTCAAGGATCTACGCAGTATTTCAGGAATTAAAGGTAGGTTCGTTAAGCTTTCCCCAGACCTCGACACTGTGTTGAGTTATATTAATCGTGAAGTACTGCATGTGAAGTAGTTCGTGTTTTTGCTAAACTCTCATTGAAGAATTGCTTGCTATTATAAACTTTATATCTTCGCACATATTTAATTTCATGGTATGGAGCTACTAGTTCTATCTAAGAAGGATCTTGAAAAAGTATTGACGATGAGAGACACCATTGACGCTGTCCAAGAGGCCTTTAAGGGCCTTGCACTGGGCGAGGTCGAGATGCCAATGCCATACATCATAGATGTGCGTAAGCACAATGGTGTTTGGGGGGTAAAGTCAGCACTCATAAATAATCTGGACGTCGTAGGGGTGAAGCTTAGTAGTGGCTATTTCGAGAACCCGACGAAGTATAAATTACCAAGCATTACAGGCGTGGTGGTTTTGGCCGATGCTAAGTTGGGCATCCCCTTAGCAGTCATGGATGCGCTAACAATCACTGCGTATAGAACTGGAGCCGTAGCTGGAGTTGCCGCCAGGTTCTTGGCAAGGAAAGATTCAGAAGTTGCTGCAATATTCGGTGCTGGTGTCCAGGGCAGGACACAGCTAATGGCACTATCCGAGGTGTTGAAATTAAATGAGGTACGTGTATATGACATTATTCCAGAAGCAAGTGCTAGATACGCAGAAGATATGAGTAAGAAGCTTGGTATCGAGGTGAGGGCTGTCAAATCAGTTGAGGAGGCATTGAAAAAAGTCGATGTCGTGTCGACTGCAACTCCGTCCAAGACACCCTACATTAAGGCAGAGTGGATACCTGCCGGGACTCACATAACGACGGTGGGATCAGACCATAAGGGCAAACAAGAATTGGACTCTAAGATATACCACCAAGCCAAAGTAGTTGTAGACAAGCGGGAAGTCGCCCTAGAAAAGGATTATCTTAAGCCTGAGCTAATCTATGCCGAGCTCGGCGAAATTATTGCAGGTATGAAAGCCGGCAGAGTTTCGACAGACGAAATAACCATTATGGATTCATCAGGACTAGGCATTCAAGATGTTGCTGCTGCCCTAGTTGCTTACAGACTCGCAAAGGAAAAGAACTTAGGCACATGGATAGAATTCGCATAAAGGAATAAACCTAATTCGTTATTTTTTATTTAGCTTAGCCAAGTATTTTTGCCTTACTTAATGCTTTCCTTAAGGCACCTGCAAATTCTGTCTTAACTAATTCTGCCGGGTCTAGTTTTTCAGATATATACGCAACTCGCTTATCATATGGAATGTATCCCAAGAACGGGACCCCCAGTTCTTCAGCTAATTTGTAAGTCTCTCCGAACCTTTCACCAACAACCATGTTCTCGATTAGACCGATTATTTCTACTTTCATGTCTTTAAAGAATATAGCTGCTCTCCTAACGACCTGGAGCGACAGTAGTGATGGGGTAGAAACTAAAATCACTCCTCTATTATTTGTGATGAGGTTTATTGCTGCTAAAGACTCATCACCGGTCCCGGGAGGAAGGTCCACTATTAGATAATCGAGGTGTCCAAAGTCTGTTATTGCCAATAGTTCTTTGAGAGCCTCACGTTTTGCCTCGCCGCTTAAAGGCAGCGGGGCCTCCTTTACAAATAAGCCGATAGATATTACTTTCAAATTATTAACTAATGGTGGTGATAGTCCCTCCTTTTCTTCAAGCGGCAGTTCATTGACATTCAAAATCATCGATGATGATGGGCCGTGCATGTCTAGGTCCAAAAGTCCGGCTTTGAATCCAAAAGTGCTGAGAAGCAATCCTGTCGTAGCTGCTACTAGGCTTTTACCGACGCCTCCCTTTCCGCTCCCGACGAAGACTATGAAGGAGATCTTGCTTAGCCTCTTTCTGATGAGGTAGTCTCTGTAATCAGTTATTTCTTCTTTATGCTTTCTGAACTGCAATATCGGTCACCATTACTCCTCGGCCAGTAAGTATTTTTAGATCTCTACTCCCACAGGTGGGGCATCTTGCAAAAGATGGAATTAATTCAGGAATGAAGTGAATCATTTCTTTTTCATCATTGCTTAAGGATTTTGTCAATTCTTTAAACGTGTGTATCTGATTGCACGACTCGCACTTGACAGCGGCTTCCTCAATTGAGACCGTGAATTTAGCACCTTCCAGCTCAGTACCCTTAATCAACTCTCTGACCAGATCAATTATGATGTTCTTGTCAAACATTGATAACTCACCGAGTGCTATTTTGAAACTAGTTATTCTGTACCCTTTGGCTGAATAAGTTTCTCTCAAAAAGTCCACGATCCCTTGAGCTATGGTGAATTCATGCATCTCTAGCAGATGACGTGATGGTCATTTAAAAATATATGCGCTAATTACAGTTGCGTTCAATTTCATACAATTTCAGTTGATTTAATGCACCGAAATATATCAATATTAACTATATATTATAATTTTTCTGACATGTTTATAGGAGGGAAGCTTGAAGACGGCTCAAATGACAACAACAATGTTATTGTCGAAGGAAAAAGAAACAGACACCACAGACTTAATTTTGAAGTTGGGAGGCGAGGGAATCAGAAAATGTTATCAGTGCGGCTCATGCACTGCCATATGTCCAATATCCGAAGACTATATGACTAGTTTTAGAAGGTCTATAAAGTATGCCCAACTTGGTTTAGATAATAAGTTGTCAAGCGACTTAACTCCATGGTTATGTTATGCATGCGGTGAGTGTAGTAATTCTTGTCCAAGAGATGCAAACCCAAGCGAAATCATGATGAGTATTAGGAGGTATCTAACTATAAAGTATGATTGGACAGGAATATCTAGAGCACTTTATCTCAATTCTAAGATATTGTTGTCTGCTATTTTATCACTATCAATACTCACTGGGATTATTATTTACTTTTTACATGGCCCAGTAGTGACGGATAAGGTAGCTTTAGCCCTCTTCGCACCCATTGAAATTGTAGAGACTGGTGGACGATTAATTTTTGCGAGCTTGGCTGCTATACTCTTAGTAAATATATATAGGATGTATCGCATGACCACTAGTCTCAATATAAAGCTTCCATTAAAGACGTACGTCAAAGAATTTCTAAAGACATTGACACCTAACTTTTTGACACAAAGACTATTCGGTTACTGCAATGACAGAAAATACTGGCTAATTCACTTATTGATATTCTATGGATACTTAGCTTCACTAATATTGTTCGAGCTATTGCTAATTTTCACGCATACAAATGATCCCTTCTTATTAGTGTCGCCACTCAGTTTTCTCGGATTATTTTCTGTATTCGCCATCACTTATGGCGGATTAGAGGCTATCCGTGGACGTGTTAAGAAAAGTAAACCCATTTGGAAGTACTCGCATCCAACAGACTGGATGTTTATAATATTACTGGTATTGATATGCATTACAGGAATATTTACAGGGATTTTTAGAAGTGTTGGATGGGCCTTGCCAACATATGTTATTTTTTCTATTCATTTATCAATTGTTGTACCGTTTCTCGTCTTGGGAGTGCCATTCACAAAATGGTCACACATAGCATACCGGCCTCTTGCTCTATACTTTGCTAAGCTTAATGAGATTCGTCGATCCAAAATTGAGGAGGTGCTAAGAGCATGAAAGCGACTCCCTACATCTCATTTGAGGACATTTCTCGCGAAATAATAGAGCTAGGCGGAAAGGGCATCTATAAGTGCTATCAGTGTGGATCTTGTACGGCCACCTGCGCGATAGCTGAAGGCATGTTCATTAGTTTTAGGAGGGTCATCAAGTATGCCCAATTAGGACTTTTGGATAAGCTCCAAAAAGATTTGGTACCATGGCTGTGCAATGTTCATGGAGACTGCATCGCGGCATGCCCAAGAGATGCAAACCCATGCGAGATTTTAGCCGCTTTGAGGAGATATCAAAGCACACTATACGACTGGACCGGCTTATCGAGGTGGTGGTACTACTCATCGTTAAAGAAAAAACTTTTAACAATAATTATTCTATCAGCCATTTCTATAGTTGGTCTACTGGCGCTATTCTACTCAACTATTATGAATTATCTATCAATGAACATCTTTGTAAACATCCCCGGATTATTACCGATAGGAATTCCAGTCGTGCTCTTTTCAATAGGCTTGTTAATAAGCAATGGCTACAGAATGTACAAATTCATAGGTGGTGGCAAGGATTACATTGTTAGCTTCTTTGATGCCTTTAAAAGAGTCTTAAGCTTCTGGATAAAGAGCGAGAATGAAGCACTGAGAATTCCTGATAAGAGAATTAGAATTCTGGAACACATGCTTATCCTTGCCGGAATCATTCTATACATATTTTTAGCTTTGCTGTATCTCGTCTATCCGCCAGCCTACTCGTCATATCCATTTAATTATGTCTTAATGATCAGCAGATACGTAGCGGCTCTATTCCTAGTGATTGGAGCAGGACTGCCATTCGTAAAGCGTCTCAGCAGATCACCTAAGATTCATTGGTATTACAAGCTATTCAGACATTCTACTGACTGGGTTGGTTTAGGATTCGTCTTTGCGATTGGACTGACCGGACTCTTGATGAATATCTTCAATGACCTACACATCTATTCTATTTCATACGTCCTGTATATCCTACACATCGGTATTGTCTTTCCATTCCTAATTCTTGAAGTGCCATTCGGAAAACACAATCATTGGCTGTATAAGTCGATTGCAAACTATGTAAGCGCGAGAAGGGGACTCATTCGGGGTGAGGTACTTGAGTAAGCCAGTACTAGTAGTGGGTGGTGGAATAGCGGGAATCCAAGCCACTATAGACCTCGCAGAACAGGGAATAGAAGTATACCTAGTTGAGAAAAATCCCAGCATTGGTGGAAAGATGGCCCAGCTCGACAAGACATTTCCAACGCTTGACTGCGCATCATGCATACTTACGCCGAAGATGGCGGCTCTATTAAGATACAGTAATGTAAAACTTTTAACATACTCAGAGGTTCAAGAAGTTAGAGGCAGGGCTGGAGATTTTACCGTTAAAGTCTTGAAAAAACCAAGATATGTTGATTGGAATAAATGCACGGGTTGTGGCACATGTGTTGAGAGGTGCCCAGTTAAGGTTCCTGACGTGTACAATGTTAATCTTAGCCAAAGGAAGGCGATATACATTGAGTATCCACAGGCAGTTCCTCGAAAGGCAGTTATAGACTATGCCAATTGTTTACGGCTGAATCCTCCTCCTGATCTCAGGGAAAAAGCGAAGGGACGGCCCCTATGCGGCGCTTGTGAAAAGGTATGTCCAGCCAAGGCAATAGACTATGGTCAGCAACCAGAGATTATTGAATTAAATGTGGCAGCGATAATACTGGCTACGGGAGTAGAACTATACGACGCTCGCAACATCCCCGAGTACGGATACGGCAAGTTCCAAAACGTCTATACACACCTAGAGTTTGAGAGGCTAATATCCTCAACAGGACCCACAAATGGACACCTACTTAGAAGATCAGACGGAAAAACACCTAGAAAAATAGCTTGGATACAGTGTGTGGGATCAAGAGATATTAGGTTTAATCATTACTGCTCTGCGTTCTGCTGCATGGCGGCTACAAAGCAGGCCATTATTGCTAAGGAACACGTACCAGACGTGGAAACCATTATTTACTACATGGACATGAGGGCTTTTGGCAAAGGATTCTACGAATTTTATAGAAGGGCAGTAACTGAGTATGGAGTAAAGTACGTCAGGGGAAAAGTCGTCAAGATAACCGAGAAGCCTGATAGCAAGAATTTAGTACTGTTTTATGAAGATACGCTCCATAGTTATATGATGAAAGATGAGTTTGATATGGTTGTCCTATCTGTAGCGATTAGGCCAAATAAAGTTGCTTCATTTCCCGTTAAGACTGATAAGGGAGGCTTCGTCCAGCTTATGGATCCCTATTTAGATACTGTTTCAACCACTATGGAAGGTATATTTGTAATTGGAGGAGCAGCAGAGGCCAGAGATATTCCTGATTCAGTGGTAATGGCCAGTGCCGCCGCAATAAAAGCCGCAACAATTGCGAGGAAAGCTGAGCTGAGCCAACCAATCACTATCAGAGGTGAAGCATCATGAGTGAGGAGCCCAGGGTTGGAGTCTTCATATGTCATTGCGGGCTGAATATCGCCGCAAGAGTAGACGTTAAGGCAGTCAGCGAATACGCGAAAACCCTGCCAAACGTGGTAGTAAGTCATGACTATGTTTTTATGTGCTCAACTGTTGGGCAAGAATTGATAAAGGAGGAGATAAAGAAACACAACCTAAACAGAATAGTAGTAGCAGCATGTTCACCGTCAATGCATGAACCAACATTCAGAGCTGCAATTGAAAGCGCAGGACTAAACAAGTACTTATTAGAGATGGCTAACATTAGGGAGCATTGCTCTTGGGCTCATTCCGACAAGGAGGCAGCGACAGAGAAAGCCAAGGACCTAGTGAGGATGGCGGTTGCTAAGGCTCGTCTCCTAGAGCCTTTAGAAGAAATAGAGTTTCAGGCCAGTCCGACAGCGTTAGTACTGGGCGGAGGCGTTGCAGGGATGAGGGCTGCAATCGACCTAGCAGAGTATGGATTCAATGTGTACTTAGTTGAGAAAAGCCCGACCCTCGGAGGCAGGGCTGCACTAACAGGATGGCTTGAAAGTGATAAGAGGGGGGCTGATGTCGTAAATAATTTGATCAATAAAATCGCCGAAAATAAAAATATTCAAGTCTTCACAAACGCCGAGCTGATAGAGTTTAGTGGTTTTCCTGGCAACTTTACTGCAAAGATTAGAGTAAATCCGAGGTACGTAAATGAAAGATGTGTCCTATGTGGCGAATGTGAAGCTGAGTGCCCAATTGAAGTTGCAAACGAGTACCAGTATGGATTATCTAGGAGGAAAGCTATCTTTTTCCCGTTCAAAGCTGCGTATCCGCCAATGTATGTTATAGATCAGAGAGTGTGTATTAGGTGTGGTGAGTGTGTTAAGGCATGTAGATATGACGCCATCAATCTGAATAAGCAGCCAGCTATATTGGAGCTTAAGGTTGGAGCATTGATAATTGCGACGGGCTACGATCCCTATCAGCCTCCCAAAGGAGAATACGCATATGGCCTGCATAGCAATATAATTACTCTGTTCCAGTTGGAAAGATTGTTAGATAAGGATGGCCCGACGCAGGGCAAGCTAATAATTGGAGGATCCATACCAAGAAGGATAGCATTTATTCTTTGCGTTGGATCCCGCAACACAACCCCAAACTCTAGGAACTATTGTTCGAGGATGTGCTGCACATCCACGCTGACAAACGCGATTAAGATAAAAGAGAGATACCCGTCCACGGATGTTTATGTCTTATACCAAGATATCAATACTTACGGAAACGATGAAAGCCTTTATGAACAGGCTGGAGAAAAGCTTGTCAAGTTCGTCAAGTTCGAAGACCCTCCAGTAGTTGATATAGGTCCTGAGGGGTTAGTCATAGAGGTCAGGGAGGTCACCATTCAGGAGGACATAAGTATTCCAGTAGACGCGATTGTTTTGTCTGTGGGGATGGTTCCCAGAAGAGACGTAACAGACCTAATCTCAATCACTAGAGTGAGTTGTGGTTCAGAGGGATTCCTCAGAGAGGCGCATCTTAAGCTAAACCCAGTTGAGGCCCCTACCTCTGGCATATTTCTAGCAGGCGCCGTAACTGGCCCCAAAAACATAATTGAAAGCATCAGGGCAGGCAGTGCTAGTGCCTCTAAAGTCGCCGCGCTGTTATCGAAAGGAAAAGTAAAGGCAGAGCCATTTACTGCTATTGTCAACGAAGAAAGATGCAGTGGCTGCAGAATATGCATTGGCATATGTCCCTACAAAGCAATCACTCTCAGAGAGGTTGATGGAAGAAAAGTTGCATATGTCGAGAAGGCATTATGCATGGGTTGTGGAACCTGCTCGGCTACCTGCCCATCAGGCGCTATGCAGCAATACAGTTTCAAGGACAGACAGATTATAGAGCAGACAATAGCCGCGATAAGGAGGTAGTGGAAAATGAGCGACAACAATTACGAGCCTAGGATTGTCGTATTTGCTTGTAACTGGTGTACCTATGCTGCCGTAGATTTGGCGGGGACAAGTAGGATGCAATATCCACCCAACGTCAGGGTAATTAGAGTCATGTGTTCTGGGAGAATTGATCCCCAGTTCGTCCTCACGGCGTTTAAGCAGGGCGCTGATGGAGTAATCGTCGCAGGATGCCACCCGCCCTCAGATTGCCACTACATCAGTGGAAACATAAAGGCCCTGAGAAGATACACCTTATTCAGAAGACTACTAGACGAGCTGGGAATAGAGAAGGAGAGGTTTAGGCTTGAGTGGATATCAGCGTCAGAAGCAAATAAATGGGTTAAGGTAGTCAATGAAATGGTTGAAGATCTGAAGAGATTAGGACCAATTAAAATAGAGGTAGGAGTAGTATGAACTCACGTCCAAAAGTTGCGTTTTACTGGTGTGCGAGCTGCGGCGGATGCGAAGAAGCGGTAGTAGACCTTGCAGAGAAAATACTAGACGTGGTCAATCTGGTAGACATTATTTTCTGGCCTGTGGCGATGGACTTTAAAGTATCGGACGTCGAGGCATTGCCCCACGGAGCAATAACCGCAAGCTTCATCAACGGCGGGGTTAGGTTATCTGAGCACGAGAAAGTAGTAAAGCTGCTGAGGCAAAAGTCTAAGCTCGTAGTGGCGTATGGCGCGTGTGCTTGCTGGGGCGGAATTCCAGGACTCGCAAACATTTACAGACTAGAGGAAGTGCTTGAGAGAGCTTACGTCACCACGTCCACCACGGTTAACCCAGAAAGAGTGATGCCTTCTCAGTCAGGTTGGGTTGAAGTGGACGGAGCGAGAATAGAGGTGCCGAAGCTCTTACCCAGCCTCAAACCACTCGACGAAGTCATAGATGTTGATTACTACGTGCCTGGATGCCCGCCAACACCTGAGGTAACATGGAACGCAATCCAGGTATTACTATCAGGAAAACTACCGGCCAAGGGATCAGTGATAGGGGCTAGTAGTAGGTCACTTTGTGATGAGTGTCCACTCAACAAGACAAAGCCTGAAAATGTGCTGATCAAGGAGTTTAAGAGGGTTGTAGATTTCGTTCCAAAGCCTGACGAGTGTCTCTTGGTTCAGGGCCTGCCCTGCCTAGGACCAGTCACAAGAGGAGGATGTGGAGCCCTATGCATCAATGCAAACATGCCATGCACAGGATGCTTTGGCCCACTAGACGACATTCATGACTATGGAGGAAAAGCAATATCGTTCCTTGGAAGCATACTAGACCTAGAAGACGAAGAGCAGATTCGGAGGGAGATTTCTAAGCTGCCAGACTTGGCTGGACTAGTTTACAAATACACGCTTGCTAAATCATCATTAAAGAATCTTCTCAGGAGTGAGAGAAAATGAGGGAAATAGTAGTAGACCCGATTACTAGGCTTGAAGGACATGGAAAGATAGTCATAATACTGAATGATGAGGGCAACGTCGATCATGCATACATTCAGATACCTGAGCTTAGAGGATTCGAAAAGTTCGCGGAAGGAAGGGCAGTAGAAGACATGCCACAGATTACAGAAAGGATATGCGGTGTATGCCCAATGGCGCATCACATGGCCTCGACAAAGACTCTTGACGACCTATACAAATGTGCACCCACACCGACGGCAAGAAAGATCAGAGAATTGATGTATAACATCTTCATGCTTGAGGACCATGCTCTTCACGTGTACATACTTGGCGGCCCTGACTTCATAGTCGGCCCAACATCGCCAAAAGAAGAAAGAAACATAATAGGAGTAATTAACAAGGTCGGTAAAGAGAATGTACTTAAAGTAATATCGATGCGTAAAAAACTACGAGAAATCAACTTGATGCTCGGAGGTAAGACAATACACCCTGTTGCGGGAGTGCCGGGAGGAGTTTCTAGACCGATCAAAGATGATGAAATTGAAAGGATTAAGCAAGTGGCAAGGGAGTCTGTCGAGTTTGCAAGGTTCACCCTAAAATTGTTTAAAGACTTGGTACTGAAAAATGATCAGTATTTCAAGCTGATTACAAGTGATGCCTACACCCATCGAACCTACTATATGGGCCTAGTTGACGAGAAGAACCGACTCAACTTCTACGATGGAAAAATAAGAGTAGTAGACCCCAAGGGTAGTGAACACGCAAAATTCGACGTTCATCAATATTACGACTATATTGCTGAACATGTAGAGCCCTGGACATACATCAAGTTTACATATCTAAAGAATGTAGGATGGAGGGGATTCATTGATGGGGAGAACAGCGGGATATACAGTGTAGCACCACTCGCCAGGCTAAACGTCTCCGACTCGCTGGCTACGCCTGAGGCACATGCTGCATATGAGGAAATGGTGTCGATGCTAGGTAAGCCCGTTCACCACACCTTGGCTAACCACTGGGCCAGAATCATCGAGATGATTCAGGCGGCGGAGACGATCCAAGAACTGGCTAACGATCCAGAAATAACCGATAAGAATATCCGTAACATTCCTAAGCATACTCCAAGCGAGGGAATGGGAGTCACAGAAGCGCCAAGAGGCACGCTCATACATCACTATAAGACAGATGAGAAAGGAGTAGTGAGGCAAGCAAACCTCATAGTTGCCACGCAGAATAACGCGGCTAGGATCGCCTTGTCTATTGATAAGGCAGCTAAACACCTTATCCGCCAGGGCCAGATAAATGATGGACTACTGAACATGGTAGAGATGGCATTCAGGGCCTATGACCCGTGCCATGCTTGCGGGACGCACACACTGCCCGGCAGCATGCCAATTATTGTATACATCTATGATACGAGTGGCAAACTACTTAACGTGGTTAGACATAATTTATAATCGGTCGTGAAGATAGCAGTTCTTTTCCTCGGCAACCCTATTTTCAAGGACGATGCTATTGGCATAGAGGTGGGGAAACGATTAGTGGGTAGACTTGAAAAACTGGGCATGGATGTTTTCATCTTAGAGAGGACCGGCCTCTCGCTCCTAGACTACATTTTGGGATACGAGCGCGTCGTAATTGTTGATAGCTTTAAAAGTAATCAACACCCTATAGGAGATGTTTATGAACTGCCCGCGGATTCACTAACGCCTCAGAAAACATTCTCACCGCATTATGCTGGACTCCCAGAAGCATTGATGGCTATCCACGCGTTAAAGCCCGCTCAATCCAGTTCAATTCACATAATCGCCATAGAGACAAATGATCCCTACACGATTTCCGAAGAAATGTCCGTAGAAATTTCTAATAAGCTGGAAACCATAGTAAACTGCGTCTTCAACTTGATTATTAAAATAGTGGATGGGGGTGTTTTCAATAATTGCAGTCAGGCCTAAGAGTAATTGAGGATGCTTTCCGAAATAATCGGGAACTCGCATCCTCATTAGTTAGGATAATTGAGAAATATGCTGGGAAGATCGATAAAGAACAGCTAGGCGGCAGTGCACCCATCAAGATTATGCATTTCTGCGGTACGCATGAATGGACAATAACGCACTACGGCCTTAGAAGCCTGCTACCGCAAAACGTTGAGCTCGTGGCCGGACCGGGATGCCCCGTGTGTGTCGTGCCGTCGAACTACATAGACCTGTCCATTAAACTCTCTCTTGAAGGATGCGTGGTTTATACGTATGGCGATGCCTTACGGCTTCCTTCCACCAAGCCTAAATCACAGGCTAGGTCGTTGCTCGATGCTAAGGCACTTGGAGGAGAAGTCAAAGTCGTGTATTCCTTCTTGGACGCAGTTAGAGACGCAAAGACTCATAGTAGGGACAGCGTTTTTCTAGGGATAGGATTTGAGACCGTGCTGCCCATGTATGGATTTTTATTCCACAAAAAAGAAGTACCAACAAATCTTAAGTTCCTAAGTCTCGTCCGCCTCACGCCGCCGGCGATGAAGTATACTATTAAGCTGTATAGAGAGAGGGGGCTACTTCCAATAATGGGAGTCATAGCGCCCGGACACGTGTCAACCGTCATCGGCGGCGAGGAATGGCGCTTCCTACCTATGAACTTTAATCTTCCAACAGTGGTCGCGGGCTTCGAGCCGATAGATGTCTTGATGGCTATTGCCTCAATCCTCAAGATGATCAATGATAAGAAACCGGACCTAGAAATCGAGTATAAAAGACTAGTTAAGACGGACGGAAACCCGCAAGTGAGAAGGGTGATAGAGGAGGTCTTTCAGCCGGTTTATGCAGCGTGGAGAGGCATAGGCATGATAGCGAGGAGTGGATTAAAACTTCGTCCAGAGTTCGGACAAGCCTATGACGCCTTCGAGTACTTCGGCATCAAGGATGTATCGCCATCAGAGTACGTGATGACTCACGCACATTTCGGCGATGCGGGAAGCTACGACATTCCGCCAAACTGTAGATGCGGTGAGGTCGTGCTTGGGATATCTAAGCCGACTGACTGCCCCTTATTCATGAAGTCGTGTACCCCTGAATCGCCTTGGGGGCCCTGCATGGTCTCTTCAGAGGGCACCTGCAACGTGTGGGCAAAATACGGCCAGATGGAGAAAATCAAGATGGAGACAAGGTGAGAAGTATGTGTTGGGGAACGCCGGGCAAGGTTTTGGAGATAGACAATGAAAATAAAATAGCCAAGATAGACTTTGGCGGAGTAATCAGAGAAGCACTAGTAGCAATTGATGACCTAAGTGTGGGAGAATTCGTAATGGTTCATGCAGGAGTCATAATTGGGAAAATGGATCCAAGAGACGTAGCGATAAATCTGGCTCTATATTCTGAGCTAGCCGAGATGGCCTATAGAGACATGGGACTCGATGAAGAAGGAGCAAGAACCAAGGCAAGAACAGAACTCGACAAATTATTCTCAAGCTTAGGAATTGATCCCAAAAGCATCGATGAAGTAAAAAGTCAGATAGACGGAAAAGAAGATAATGACGAAAGGTATAGTGAAGTAGAAATTCCAAAAAATGCGTTTAGAAAAGTTTACAGGGTATCCCTCTCTGACACAGATTATCTACAAGTCATGCACTACACTAATTACTTCAGATTCTGCGAGAGGTGTCAACAGGAGTTATTAGCGAGCGTAGGGTTTAGCTATTCAGTCTTGATTCATAAATTTGGCCGCTTCATACCCACTGTTGAGACGGGCGGAAAAATTCTTTCACCAGTAAGGATAGACAATGAGATTGAAGTGATTGTCTGGGTGGAAGAGGTTGGTAGAAAACACGTGAAGTTCCATAACCTAATCTGGAATAAAACTTCTGGCAAGCTTGCCGCAGACATCTACACGGTGGGTGTGTGTACGGACACTTCCATAACAGAATCGATGGAGCTCCCCGAGGGGTTTGCCAAGGCTCTTGAGCCGTTCATCCATAAGCCCAAGTCCGGTGAGAGGAAGTGAATAACGTCACGATGCTCCATGGCGCTGGCGGAAAATACATGCTGCAGTTCATCCACAAGTACATCCTGAAATATTTCGGCGACCTAGGAAGGGACATTGATGTCCCACTCCATCTACTGGAGGACTCGGCGATCGTTAATGGCATTGCATTTACGACAGACTCCTACACAGTTCATCCATTATTCTTCCCCGGCGGAGACATAGGGAGAATGGCCGTATGTGGAACAGTTAATGACCTAGCAGTTAAGGGAGCTACGAAAATTCTCGGTATTTCATGCGGACTGATAATAGAGGAGGGCCTCGAACTATCTGATATAGAGCGAGTACTAAGCAACATGAGGACGGCCGCAATCGAGGCAGAGACATCCATTGTTACTGGAGATACAAAAGTAGTTGAGAAGGGACGAGCTGACAAACTCTTAATCAACTGTTCCGGTATAGGAGTCCCGGAGGAGGAATTAAAGAGCAATTACGAGACCATCAAGAGGAGTAGGAGCGGAGACGCTTCGATGTGGCTGATAACCAAGAATATTCGGCCTGGAGACAGATTGATAATAAACGGCCCAATCGGGGATCACGCAGTTGCCATATTAACAGCGCGCGGCGAACTAGGCTTCGAGTCCGATGTAAAGTCGGACATCGCGCCCCTAAACAAGCTCATGAGAAAGGCCTTAGAGGTGGGGGGAGTTACTTGCGCAAAAGATCCTACCCGCGGAGGATTGGCGGGACTATTGAACGAGTGGGCAGAAAATACAGGACTTGGATTCGTAATATATGAGGACTCGATACCGATTAGCCCCACGGCCAGGGCAGCCTCCGAGCTGCTAGGGATCGACATGCTAGACGTGGGAAATGAGGGGAAAGTCGTGATGTGTGTCTTGAAAGATAGGGCAGAAGAAGTTTTAGAATCCATTAAGAGATCAGGCTGGGGGCAGGCGAGCATTATTGGATACGTGACGGACTCTTTCAAAGGCGTGGTTCTAGAGACAACTATAGGGGGCAAGAGAATAATTCCACCACCCATAGGAGACCCGGTACCTAGGATATGCTGAGGGCCGCAAGGCTAACCATAACTGGAGTAGTCCAAGGCGTGGGCTTCAGACCCGCAATTACTCGCCTCGCTCTAAGCCTAGGAGTTAAAGGCTATGTCAAGAATCTTGGGGGTGGAGAGGTAGAGATCTGGGTTGAGGGAGAGGGTAAAAAGGTTGATTCCTTCATTAAGTCAGTCGAGGAAGGCGTAACACCGACTGCGAGGATAGAGAGTGTACTAATCAGCGACGTAGAGCCACAGGACCTGAGCAGTTTCACAATACTCAAAAGCAGTCCAGAATCAATTCTCATTTCACAGATTCCGCCCGACATTGGAATATGTAAATGGTGTTTAGACGAAATCACTGATAAAGAGTCTCGGAGATACTACTATGTCTTTAACTCTTGTGCATGGTGCGGTCCGAGATACTCAATCATTGAAAGTCTGCCATATGACAGGGAGAACACAAGCTGGCGAGACTTTCCACTATGTAGTAACTGTGCTGAAGAATATAACGATCCCCAAAACGTCAGGCGATTCCATGCAGAGGGAAACAGCTGTCCAGTTTGTGGACCCAAAATAGATTTACTTGATAATGAGCTAAAACCGATGAATGTTGAGGATCCTATTCTCGAGGCCGCTAAGCTTATCGACGAGGGATACATAGTTGCTGTCAAAGGAATAGGCGGGTACCACCTCGCATCGCTGGCCTCAGATGACGACGTAGTCTCAAAGCTACGTCTCAGGAAGAAGCGTCCAAGACAGCCCTTCGCCGTGATGGTGCTAGACATCGAGACTGCGAAGAGACTCGTGGTAATAGACGATAATGCTGAGAGACTGCTGAATAGCTATGAGAGGCCAATAGTGATTTTGCGCAGGGCCCCAGACTCTAATGTTTCTCCACTAATAGCGCCCGGACTAAATAGCTTGGGAATATTCCTGCCATATACGGGCCTCCACTACTTTATTTTAAAAAATTTAAGAGACAAGTTTGCAGTGATGACCAGTGGAAACCCTACAGGACAACCAATGATTACTACTGAGGAACAGCTGTGGAAGTTGGGCAAAGTAGCTGATTTCTTCCTCGTCCACAATAGACGCATTATTAATAGAGTGGACGACTCCGTTGTCAGATTCACCGATGGTAAAGCTCAATTCTTAAGAAGGGCGAGGGGATATGCACCCACATGGATTGAGAGCAATCACAGGTTTAGTAGACCCATCATTGCTTTTGGATCTGACCTTCACAGTGTAGGTGCTGTTGCTCTAGAGAATAAAATAATTCCCACACAATACATAGGCGACGTAGACGAGTACGAGTGCTTCAAAGACCTTGAGGAATACTTGACCCGACTATGCAAATACTATAGGATTAATCCAGAAGATGCAGTGCTAGTCTCCGACATGCATCCTCTGTATAGATCATCGCTATTGGCGGAGAGATGGAGCGAAACATATGGATCAGAGCTAATCAAGGTGCAGCATCATAAGGCACACATGGCTTCAGTCATGCTAGATAATTTTCACCCGGTTGATGAACCCGCGGTTGTAGTGGCGATTGATGGCGCCGGTTATGGCGAGGACGGCGCTATATGGGGAGGGGAAATACTCGTATGGGATGGAGAAAAAGCAGATAGGAAGTCGCATCTCGAGTATCAAGTCATGCCTGGAGGCGACCTAGCAACTAGATTTCCAGCCAGAATGCTCACATCCATCCTCAGCAAAGTTATGAGTGAAGAAGAGATAATCAATCTCTACGAGAAAAAAGGATTGATAGATTATTTTCCGAGGGGCATGGAAGAGCTTCACCAATGCGTCGTCCACGCGAAGTCGGGTAGGGGTCCACGAACTTCTAGTACTGGCCGAGTCTTAGACAGCATATCGGCTCTTTTGAAGCTATGCAAGGAGCGTACGTATGAGGGAGAGCCTGCAATTTTGCTAGAAGATCACGCATGGATGGGCAGCGAGATAGAACTAGCAATTCCAGATCCTACTAATGAGGAGGGCGTCATACCTACTACTGATTTGGTCTATCAGGTGGCATGCCTAACAGACAGCTTAAAGAGCCGGGACATAGCCCATACCGCGCAGTTAGCCATTGGCAAATTGCTGGGCATGGCTGCAGTAAAAGAGGCAATCGGCCTCGGAGTGAAAGTAGTCTATATCAGCGGAGGCGCAGCAGTAAACGACTACATCATTCAAGGAGTCCAATCATCGATAAGGGATGCGGGGTTAACACTTCGAATGCATAAAAGATTACCATCCAACGATGGCTGCATATCGGCCGGCCAAGCATTCATGGCAATAATGTTAGGATTGGCTTAAGGATGATTAATCAACTTGCTTAGCCGCGACCTTAAGCATGAAGGAGTAGTTTTTAGGCCGCCTCTAATGAAAATTTACACGTACTTGAAAACACGAATTTTATAGCCGCATCATTCAATCCTTAACATGGTAACCAGCAATCCTAGTAGGAGAAGGTTTCTCGCATCCGTCAAAAACGCTGCCGTAGGAGGCGTCCTTGCAGGTGCATTAGCCGGCGCTGCGGGCACGTATCTTGCGACGGGGGGAGCAAAGACGACAACAGTAGAGAAAACCGTCACTGTCGAGACCAAGAAATCCATTAAGGCGGGATATATCTACATTGGCCCAGCTAAGGATTACGGATGGTCCTACTCTCATGACCAGGGTAGGCAATGGGCTGATAGGAGAATGCCATCTGCAAAGAGCACCTACATTGAGGGAGTCAGCGATGCGGACGCTAAGAGCGCGATGAGGGGGCTAATCGAGGGAGAAAATGTAGACCTAGTAGTAGGAACAAGCTTTGGCTACATGGATTCAATGGCTGAGCTCGCCGCGCAGTACCCTGAGAAGTATTTCCTCCACATAAATGGCTTCAGGGCAGGAGTTCTTGGAAACGCGCCCATGAATATGTCGGTTGCCGACATCAATACATATCAAATATACTATCTCGAGGGACTTGCGGCTGGGAGTGTTACTAAGACTGGAGCAGTAGGGATAGTCGCTACTTTTCCTGTCCCAGTCGTGGTCAGACTTGTGAATGCATTTGCCCTTGGAGCTCACTATGCATACAAGAAGAGAACGGGGAAAGACCTTAAGATGCAGCTTGTTTGGCTAATGACGTGGTTTGACCCCACAAAGGCTAGGGATGCCGCAATCTCTCTAATAGAAACAATCAATGCAGATGTCCTCAGCTCTTCTGAGGACTCGCCGACGGTACTGCAAGTAGCGGAGGAGTACACCACTAAGAAGGGAAGAAGGATATGGGGCTTCAGCCACTACACCAATATGTACGACTATGGCCCAAACTCCCATCTGACAGGACACATAGTAAACTGGGGAGTAATATATTTGGAATTTTACAAAGCCATAGCGACCGGTACGTGGGAGTCAGTCGATATATGGGCGAGGCTTGGGGATTATCTGCCCTCAAGATGGGCGAAGCCTCCTGAACAAAGCACAGTGGGCAAACCCGAGGGGCCTGTCTATATGGCTCAGCTTAACCCAGCCATACCAGAAGAGTGGCAACTCGAGATTAAGAAAAGGTATGAACAGATGAAGGAAGGACTATTTGAGCCCTTCAGTAGCGAGGGGAATCTAGACGAGCCCATCAGAGATCAGAACGGCGAGATAAGAATCCCAGCAGGAGGAAGAGCCGATAGAACCATGCTGATGAACATGGACTGGATAGTAGAATACATTGGACAAACATGACAGACGAGGTTGACATATTAATTAAAAACATTACCGCATTGACACCAGACGAAGAACCCGGAATTCTTAGAAACATCGATATTGCAATAGTTGATGGAGTTATAGCTAAAATTGGAAAAGACCTACGTATGGATTCTAAAGAAGAGCTTGATGGTAGAGGAAAAATTGCATTACCAGGACTCATAGACGCTCACACCCATGTCTTCCAAATCTTCTTGAGGGGCGCACTTACGATGAGTGAACTTCAGCGACACCCAATCTGGCTGAAGGTCCTGATACCCTTCGAGGCAGAAATGGATAAGGAGGAGGCAGAGATCAGCGCGAGGCTAGCATGTCTCAACATGATTAAAAAGGGAATAACAGCATTTTCAGACGCTGGTGGGCCTTATCCAGAAATTCTCGCAGAAGCAATCAAGGAGTCAGGACTCAGGGCGACTATTACTTATTCAACTACGGATTCTGGCGTGTCTACCTACACTAGGACCCCGGAGCATAACAGAGACCTAGTATCTAAGTATAGAGACGGAAGGATAAGAGGTTGGTACTCCATTAGGCAGCTAATGACCTCGACAGACGACCTGATCGAAAAAACATTCAAATACGCAGAGGAGGACTCAGTCGGAGTACATATGCATCTTTGCGAAGAAGCAATAGAGATTCAACACTCATTAACTAGATGGGGCAGGAGACCCATAGAATTTTTGTATGAAATGGGCTATCTGAGCAGCCGGGTACTTGCAGCTCATTGCGCATTCCTGAGTAGGGGTGATTTAGACATCATTTCTAGGACTGACCTAAAAGTAGTACATTGCCCAACAATAAACTTGATGTATATGAATTTTCCAAGAGTGCCTGAACTGCTTGCTAAGGGAGTTAAGGTTGCATTGGGAAGTGATGGGGGAAGCTACAGGGGTCTAGATCTATTCACGGAGATGAACGTTATGATGGCGGGAATGTCTGGATATTATGGATCGCCCTTCATGGACCATAACGTAATATCTCCTAAAGAGGCGCTAATCATGGCGACGCGAAACGGCGCATCAGCACTCATGCTTGAAAAGGGAGGCTCCTTAAAGGAGGGGTTCTTGGCCGACTTAACAATAATTAACACACGAAAGCCACATCTGACGCCTCTCCATGATCCATTTACTCTGCCATTTTTTGCTTCGGGCGAAGATGTTTCTGAATTAATTGTTGACGGAAAGGTGGTGATGAAGGATGGACAGGTGACAACTCTTGATGAAGATGCAATCATTAGTGAGGCAACGGAATTAGTCCCAATTGTTAGAGAAAGGATACAAAAAATATTGAAAAGAAGTTAACATGAGCCGCCGATGAATCTAGACGTAGTTATCTTTTCTTCCTTCTATTTATTGTGAAGCTACTGGAAGTTTTCTTCTGTAGAAATCGTCTGAGAGCTTTCTGCCAGTCCTTTTCTCCCACTCGTCTATTGGTATTCCATACTGGGCCTGGATTCGATCCCTATACCACTCCGGAAGGACGTTGAAAGCACAGAATGGTATAATCCTCATATCAGGGGTTAGATAATGTATTTCGCACCTCCAGACTCTTTCAATATCGTAGTTATATTTGTCTTGGAAGTGCATCATACCGAGAAAAAGGCTGCGTCTGTGCCAGTCTCCCACGCTCTTATAGTCATGCTTCACTATTATGTCAAATATCATTCGTTTCAAGTTAAGTCCCTGAGGCTCCTTCTTGCTGTTAATGAACTTGCCGATATTTGCTAGCACCTTCATCGCTACCCAATACTTGTTTCTGCCCACCTCTATCTCTTCTGCCTTGTCTTGAAGATACTTTATTAATCCCTCGACGTCAACAAACTCAGTTAGTGGTTTGAGGTTGTCTCCGTCCTTGAAGACATAGGTCCCGGCACCGCATGCGAAATGAGTGCTTAGCATGTATGTGGGCTTGCCTGTAAGTACTTCAATAAAGTCTGTTAGTGGGATACATGCAGGAACTGGGAACCAAGCATCCCTAGGTATCATGCCGTCGGTCTGTTCCTCGATTTTTATGATACAGTCAGGAATCGTGATTCTATACTTCTCTCGTTCTTTCTTTGGCATTCTTCCAGTAAGTGAGACGGGCTGGAAGTTTACCGCACGAATTATATCAATATTTGAGAATCCAAACCTGATGATGTCGCCTAGCTCATGGTCATTAATGCCTTTAATTATGGTCGGGACAAGAACAACGCCTACACCTAGCTTACGGGCATTTTCGAGAACTGCGGGCACCTCCCAGTGATTCTTAGGATTGGTCCTAGGCGTGACTCCGTCAAAACTCATGTATAGATTGCTAACGCCAGCCTCTTTCAATTTCTTGAAGTACTCGAAGTCTCTAGCTAGCCTAATCCCGTTGGTATTTAGCTGTATGTGGTCAATCCCTACACTCTTGATTATCCTAATTATTTCGGGTAGGTCATCCCTAAGCGTGGGCTCGCCTCCCGTTATCTGCACTGAGTTGCCTGGAACTGGACGTTCATCCCTCAGATTTAGAACCATCTCTTTGATCTGCTCAAGCGTAGGCTCGTAAATGTATCCTGACTTTTCCGCATAGAAGAAACAATACCAGCAGTGCAGATCGCATCGGTTAGTCACTACGATGTTGGCTAGGGCAGTATGGCTGAGGTGCTCGTTACATAGGCCACAGTTCGCAGGACATGCCACTCTGGAGGCTATTACGTCTGGATTACCGGTGCCCTTCCCGTCTCGGAGCCACTTCGAAAACCTGTAATACATAGAGGCGTCTCCAAAATAAAGCTCCTCAAACTCGCCATGCCGAGGACAACTCTTCTTTATGTAAATCTTATTGTCCTCCTCGAAGATCTCGGCCGGGACTATAGCGTTACACTCTGGGCAGATACTCCTAGTTTTACCAATTAATTTCTTCTTCGCCTTTTTTTCGAGCAACTCTGCCGTGGTTGTCATTCTTACCGGCAGATTCAATAAAATGCTCACTATATATTGTTTTTCACACTCATTATAAGGTAATAAAATGGTAAGTGAATACTAGGAATGAAGATCCGGGCGTATAGGCTTGGTTGTCAACGAATTGAGATCGGTCATACTTTTCTCAAGGCCGGACAGCGCCTCAATGCTGATTAGACAGGTACTCATTGAGAATTTCAATTGGCGAGAATTATACAGCGAGGGAGAGAATAGATCTATGATAAGCAACGGCACCATCGTTGGAATCACTACGGATTCTCACCACGTCTTCATGACTGAAGAAGAAATTAAAAAATTAGGAGCAGACTTAATAGTTGTAGCGTCTAGTCATCGCTCCGAGAAAGGATTTAAGAGCCTTCATGTCCACTCAACGGGCAACTGGGGAAAGGAAGCTAAGCTGGGCGGAGAACCAAACAAACTATCATACACGATGGCTGGCGCTGTAGGCACTGGCTTCAGGAAATTATTTGAAGTTGCTAGCGCGGAGCCCAAACTAAAGGACTGGCTTGTTAGCCTAGAAGTCACACACCACGGCCCGTTCTCGCCCACTCCTCTGATATTTATCGAATTTGGTGGACCAGAAGATGCATTATTCAGCCATGAAGCAGCAATAGCGGTTGCTCAGGCATGCATATCAGCAGCCAAATCAAGGCCCTCAAATAAACCAGCAATCGGCATAGGTGGAAACCACTATGCGCCACTCTTCACCAAGCTAACACTGAGTGATCAATTCGATTTCGGCCACATAATGCCAAAATACGCTCTGCCCACCCCTAGGAAAATGCTTTTGGAGGCTGTCGAAAAAGTAGTAGAGAGGCCAAAGATTGCCGTAGTTGACTGGAAAGGAATCCCCGGCAATTACCGATCAGAGACAATCAATGAATTGAAAAACCTCGAAATTGAAGTCGTCGCAGAGAAGTAGAGTATGAGTGTATAGCTTAAATATGTCTTTGGCTATGGTAGAGACAGAAACATGCTGCTTCCCCCAGAGGTCGAGTCTAAGCTAGTACTGCCGCTACTAAGGTCGATAATTGTTAGGAAACTCGTGAAAGAACATGGCTATACCCAAGAAAAGACAGCCAAGGCTCTAGGCATAACGCAGGCAGCAGTAAGCAACTATCTACGTAAAGCTAGGGCTAAGGCGAAGATCTGGGAAGATAATGAATTTCTAGACAGCGCGACGGACGAAATCGTAGAGCTTATAATCAAAAATGAAAACCCAAGGGTGATCAGAAAGAAAATGTATGAAACACTATTAAAAATAAGGAAGGCAGGACTGCTATGTAATGCACATAGATGTTTAGAGCCAAACATGGATGAAGAATGCGACATTTGTAAGGAGTAAATAGCTTTATATCAAAGTGAATATCGTAAAAATGTGATTAAGGCATACATCTTAGGCATTGTCGGCAGTAGGAGCGAATTAGTCAGCTGCCTCGAAGCCAGCAGGAGAACACAATTCGTTAAAGAGTCATACCTCATATACGGTGCATACGATTTAATATGTAAAGTAGAAGTTGAAAAAATCGAGCAGATCAACGTGGTTCTTGATAACCTCTTCCAAAATGGAATAGTAGACTCAAACACGCTAATAGTTAACAGTTCAGGACTAAACCTCGAGAAGCCCGAGACGCATAGTAAGAGGAAATCCGCGTATACATTCATCAAGATTAGAAGACCAGCGGCGCCTAAGCTCTGGGACAAATTCCTTAACAGCATTGACGCTGTACTAGAGGCGCATGAGGTCTATGGATTCTATGACGTGGTGGTAGGTGTGAGCGAAGATGCTAGGAGCGACTTTTTCAACAGCTACTTTAAGAAGCTCTGGCTATTGACAGATATAAATCTCAACTCTACCACAACTACATTTACAGTGGATCTCTAAATCCTCAGGCCAGCTCTTCCAAGAATCATAAAAATCGAGAATACGAATATTAATATAATAACGGTCAATCCTCCCGGAGCTAATCCTGCGTAATATGATCCAAATATTCCAGCTAATATGGAGAATTCGGCCAATATCACAGAGATTATGAGAGTCTTTCTGAAGCTTTTGGATACCTGCATTGATGATAGTACTGGGATTGAAATCATCGCGGCCACCAGCAATACGCCCATCAAGCTGAGAGATGCCAATATTACTAAGGAGGCCGAGACGCTCAAGACAAGTTCATAAATCTCATTTTTCTGGCCCGTAAGGTGCGCCGCGTCTTCGTCGAAGACAAAGAGGAGAAAACTCCTAAGCCTAGAGAGCAACACTAAAGACACTGCTATGGTCACGATTAATAATAAGTAGACATCGTCCCAGCTAAGAAAGAGAATGCTTCCAAACAATACGGCCTCAAAGTTCAATCTCCCTCCAAGCGAGATTATAATTGAAGTTAAGGCTGCGAAAAATGATAATACGACTACTAATGCCTGTTCACCGCTTAGCCTAATCCTCCTACTGAGCGTGAAGATGATAATTGTTGCTGGGAGCGTTATTAGATATGCTATGTAGATGCTTTTAACAATGCCTAACAAAGAGGCTAATGCCAACCCTGTTAAAGCAATATGTGACACGGTGTCTCCGATCATCGTCAAGCGTTTGATGACGATGAATGTACCGATGAGGGGACAAATTATGGCAATTAATATCCCCGCAATTATTGCGCGTTGCATGAATGGCTGAAGCAATGGTTCAATCATGACTGTAAGTGGATGTGTCTAAGCCCGTGAACATGTCGTCCGTATAGTTCGCACAATCCTCCGCCTTCCATCAATTCTTCGATACTATCGAAGTGAAAGATTCTTTTATTTACGCAGACAATTTTCTTAACGTAAGTGCTTATGACTGCTATATCGTGTGTACTCATTATTATTGTTGTTCCGTTTTTTTCGTTAATTTCTCTCAGGATGTCGTATAAATCTGTCTTAAAGGTAGGATCAATAGAGCTTGTGGGCTCGTCCAATATAAGCAATTTAGGCGAGCCCAGAAGTTCACGGGCTATGTATAGCCGCTGAAGCTGGCCTCCTGAGAGCTCAGATATTCTCTTATCTTTTACGTCTTTAAGCCCAACAAATTCCAACATTTTTTCTATATCCTCGCGGAGTATTTTCTGATTGGGGAATTTCAAGTGTATAAACTCCTCAACGCTTAGTGGGAACGACGCATATCTCTGCTCTACATGTTGTGGTACATAGCCGATCCATTTCCATTCTTTGAAGGTTTTAACATCTTTTCCAAACAACTTAATAATTCCTTTGTCTGGCTTGGTGAGCCCAATCATTGCTTTTAAAATGGTAGTCTTTCCTCCACCATTGGGGCCTACAAGAGTTACAAATTCGCCCATTAGTACAGTAAAGGAAGCATCCTCTACTACATACACTCCGGGCTCGTAGCTAATCCATACACCGTCAAACTTCACTACCTCGCTACTCAAGGCTCAATCCCTCCACCAGGGCCTCAAGGTTCTTACTCATCCTATAGATGTAGCCCTCGCCTCTCATTACGTCCTCCAAGCTCATAGTCCCTAACGTATACAGCTTCAATACCTTTAACCCATGCTCAGCAGCAAATTTATCCACAATGTCGTCGACACTCTCATATTCGCCAAAAACTACCTTGATGTTTTCCTTTTTTATCAACTCTATCAGATATTGCATCTTTGAAGGAGATATTTCTTCTTCCTCGATACCTAGAATTGAGGCCGTGATTAGTCCGTAAGCATTCCCTAAGTATCTGTAAGCATCGTGCCTAGTAATTATTACTCTACCTCTAAATTTGCTAAGACTATCTAGATAATTCTTATGAAGGTTGTTTAGTTTCTCCTTGTATATCTCCGCATTCTTTTTGTAGTAGTCTGAATTTTCTGGATCAATTTTTACTAACGCATCAGCAATCTTGTCAGTTACTTTTATCATATTTCTAATGTCAAACCAGAAGTGAGGGTCAACATAGCTATTAACGGATAAGAACTCAACATTCTCAGCCGCCTCTACAAACTCAACTCCTTCAGGAACTGCCGCTCTAAATTTGTCAATCCAAGTTTCGACATACCTTGATGAATAAATAATCAGAGCCGCCTTGGAGGCTTCTAAAACATCCTTAGTGCTGGGCTCCCAATGATGGATGTCCTGCCCACTGAGTAATTGTTTTATGACCACGCGGTTTCCCGCTACATTATAAACCACATCAGCCATTATTCCAGTAGTGACCACTATTAACTTCTTTTCCCCAAGATTCTGCTGATTCGGAGCCTTGTTTAAGAACAGTGAGGAAAAAATGATAAAAATCGATGTAAACAAAACCAAAGCCAATACAGCTGTAAGCAGAGATTTTCTTACACGCAACTTTCATGATACACCTCCTTTCCATGAGGACACTTGCACGGACGGTTAAGAGCCCTACACATAGCGTTTATTATCTCTTGACCCACGTAGAGATCTATCTTTGATGCTTCTCTACACGCTAAGTCCTCATCAATATTCAAAAAAGTTACAAAGTAAATCTCTAAGACCCTATGATTATGGAGAAGACGCTTAGCGATCTTTATACCCTTGCTTGTCAATGTTGTCTCTCTCCACTTGATCCTCCTTACTAATCCATGAGCTTCAAGCCTGTCCAGCATCTCGGCAACTGACGGAGGCTTCACGCCTATTTTCCGCGATATGAGTAAAGTTCTTATTGGTACGCCATCCTCGAGATTTCTCATTAACAGCATTAAGTATTTTGATTCGGTGAAATTAGGCATATCCTAAATTAGGAATTACCTAAATTTAACCCTTTATCTTATTCGGCTTTAAAGACCCTTAACGCGTCTTTAAGACCAGCAACGAAGACGTCAATCTCGTCCAGCGAGTTATATACGTAGAAGCTGCATCGGGCTGTGGCTGTAAGTCCTAACTTTGTGTGTATTGGCATTGCGCAGTGGTGACCCGCACGAATAGCTATTCCATATTTCTTGTCTAGGAAATCGGCCAAATCATGTGGATGAATGTCTGCAAGCGTAAATGAAATTAATCCAGTCCTTGCCTCAGAGTCCTCAGGCCCAAGAAGCCTAATCTTAGGTACCTCCATCATTGACTGATATGCATACAAGGTGATTTTTAATTCATGACTCCTGACGTTCGTCATCCCTAGTTTATTCAGATATTTTACGGCCTCAGCAAGCCCTACAGCGTCTGCTACAGATGGGGTGCCCGCCTCGAACTTCCATGGAACCTCGTTCCAACTCGATTTCTCGAATGATACCTCTCTAATCATTTCACCACCTCCTAAAAATGGATTCATTTCCTCTAACAACCTGCGGTCTGCATAAAGCACTCCGATTCCCAATGGTCCTAGCATCTTGTGTCCTGAGAAGGCATAGAAGTCTGCGCCGATACTGCTAACGTTTACCGGCATGTGTGGGACGCTCTGCGCGCCGTCAATAACGGTTATGGCTCCATATTCCTTGGCTGTCTTCACCAGCTCATTTACTGGATTAATTGTCCCTAAAACATTTGATGCGTGAGTGAAGGAGAAGATGCTAGCGTCTTTAAGATATTTGTCTGTGAGGTCGATCCTCAAATAGCCATCATTCGTTGTCGGTAAATATTGGATTTTTGCCTTCTTGATTCTTGCGATGTTCTGCCAAGGCACGATGTTGCTGTGATGCTCCATCTCGGTGAGCACTATACTTTCACCCTCCCTCAAGTTGTGTAGAGCATAGGCATAAGCCACTAGATTTATTCCTTCAGTCGTGTTTCTAGTGAAAATTATCTCTCTCCAGCTTTTGGCTCCTACAAAGTCAGCTATAAGCCTCCTAGCATTTTCGTAAAGCTCCGTCGACTCTACAGATAACTTGTAGACACCACGATGAACATTTGCGTTAAAATTTTCATAGTAATTTTTTATTGCGTCAATCACTTGTTTTGGTTTTTGCGTTGTAGCGGCATTATCGAGATAGATTAATCGTCGCCCATTTACCTCTCTTCGCAAGATAGGAAAATCATCCCTGATTATTAATGGATCGAACATGGTTAAGGATTCCAACAATGGCTAATCGCCAAGCTAGATAATAAGGCTGTATGTGCTACTAATTCCTGATGATCTTCTCCTCCTAGGGCTCATGTAAGAATTCAAGATTACTCCAGATATGCTTCCTAAACCATTAGCTAAAATGTCGGTTAGCGAAAATACCCTAGTATTAGTGAAGCTTTGAAGAACTTCAATTAACATTCCTATCAAAAAACATAACAAAAAACTTCTAACAGAGCTTAGCCCTGAATTTTTCCAGAGATAGCCCATCAAGAGATATGCCATCAAGTGAACAATGAATCCCTCTCCTATCATGTGGATCTCTATAAAAATTTCGCCTATGGGATTTGCACCTATTGGTTTGAGGTCTATCAATGAGAAGTAAATAACGACTGAGGTATACCCAAACGCTGCCAACACTCTCCAGCCATATCTATTCTTCATGATTGAAAGTTAAACTCTATAACGGAGCTGATAAATTTTATTTATGGAGCGTATGGAGCCAGTAAAATTTTCTAAAGCTGAGAGCGAGTTTATCCTTAAAAACGAGGTCTGTAGACTCGCCTCAATCACGCCTGACGGTAAGCCACATGTCGTACCGATCTGCTACATCTATCACGATGGATATTTTTACATGGTTACAGACCTCGGAACAGCAAAGCTGAGAAACATCAAGAATAACCCAGAAGTATCAGTATTGATCGACACCTACAAGCCAAACAAGGCGGTACTGATGTGGGGGAGAGCTGACGTGTTAACCGAGGGAGAAGAATTCAAAGAAGTTTCGAACTTATTCTTTAAAAAGTTTTACTGGGCTAGGATGGACCGCTGGGATGAGGGGGAGGCGGCTATAATCAAGTTTAAACCGGTGAAAAAAGTTGCTTGGGGTTTAAAATGATTTAATCTATAAGTGACTTATTAAACCATTTATTAACGACACAGACCCTAAAAGCGTGAAACATGAATACAAGGATGCTAAGCATGATTATTGCGCTCTCAATACTGGGAATAGTCTTAGCACCATTTATATGGTTTAGCTTCCTCGGGACGAGGGCATTTCCCGGACAACACTTCGTCAACACTTTAACAGGAGTATTAATCGGCCCTCTCTACGGCGTCTTGGTCCCAATCATTGTGGGAACGCTGAGAATAATGCTAGGCCTCGGTACGGTATTTGCATACCCAGGAGGGATACCCGGAGTGATAACTGTGGGACTAGCATACAAAATCACCAAGAGAAGTAAAAATCCATTAATAAGATATGCATGTGCATTTGCAGAGCCTATTGGCACGGTACTCATAGGCGGTACTCTATCTTTGCTAGTTGTAGCTCCATTAATGGGTGTAGAGTCACAACTACTACTCATAAAACAGCATGGATTACTTGCTGGCTTACTGATATTTTGGGGAGGATGGGCCGCGAGCTCTGTGCCTGGAAGCATAATAGGATATTTCACCCTGATTATGCTGAGCAAAGCAATTCCACAATACTTTGACAAGTGATAAAAAATGAGTGGTGAAATAGACATGTCTAGATTTTTAGGAAAAAAGACGTTGATAATAGGCGAGGTTGGCTCAGGTAAGACAAGACTTCTGATAAATATTTTGAGAAATTTTATTTCAGAAGGATTATCGAGCATGGTGACGGTCATTGACATGGCTCCGCCCAGAATGCTAGACATCGGTGGGAGGATAATAGACCATGACTCACAACTATGCTCGATGATTCGCTATCTTTACTCAGATGGTATAAGACCTGCCAGGTTGTTAGGAAAGTCAGCCGAAGAAGTGATGAAGATCGCCACTAATAATGCTAAAATCATTGATAAATTAATTGAAGAATACCTCTCAAACTCGACAGAAATTCTTATGATAAATGACTTAACCATATTCATCCATGCTGGAGATGGGGAGAAATTAATGAGGGCTATTGAAGCTGCGACTACGTTTGTTGGAACCGCGTATGATGGGAATAGGCTATCAGAAGATAAGGGCACAGGAATAACGATGAGGGAGAAGCAGTATGTCTCAGAGCTCTTAAATACTGTTGACAACGTTATCAAGCTTGATTTGGCGAGGTGATGTGATATCAAGCTTCCAAGAGCCCTGACAATAGCTGGATCCGATTCAGGAGGAGGCGCAGGTATTCAGGCCGATCTAAAGACGTTCGCAGCGCTTGGTGTGCATGGAATGTCAGCCATCACCTCTATAACAGCACAAAACACCTACCAAGTGACTAAAATAATCGATTTAGACCCAGAAATGGTGGTAGAGCAGATTAGAGTATGCGTAGAGGATATTGGAGTAGATGGCATAAAAACAGGCATGCTTCACAATAAAGAGACAATTATTGCAGTGAGCCAAGAGCTCTCTAGCCTGAAGGCACCAGTAGTCGTTGACCCCGTGATGGTGGCTAAGAGCGGAGCCAAGCTTTTAGAAGACGAAGCAATAGAGGCGCTTAAGAAATACCTCATACCGATATCAACTGTTTTAACGCCTAATGCCAAGGAGGCAGAGGCGCTTACAGGACAACCAGTCACTGATCTTACATCTCAGAGAAAAGCGGCTAAGATGCTTGCAGATCTGGGTGCGAGGGCAATTGTCGTGAAGGGTGGACATATATCCGGTTCAGAAGTAGTTGACCTACTTTACGTCGATGACGAATATTATGAATACAGGTCGAAAAGGCTATCCGATAAGACGACGCACGGGACAGGATGCGTCTTCGCCTCAGCGATTGCCGCAGAATTAGCCAAGGGAAGCAATATTAAAGACGCAGTATTGACTGCTAAAAACTTTGTAGCCGATGCGATAAGGTTTGGATTAGAGCTGGGAAAAGGTGTGGGCCCAGTAAATCCGGTCTGGACTGTTTATCGTCAATCATCTCTCTACAAAGCGATCGAGAGCGTTAGGAGAGCTGTCGAATTACTCGAACAATTCGACAATGCAGGAAGACTGTCGCCCGAGTCCATGATTAATATTGCCGAAGCAATTCCTAATGCCCAAGACATTATGGACGTTGTAGGCATACCGGGCAGAATAGCCAAGGTTGGTAATAGGCTTAAGGCGACCTCCTGCCCATCCCCAGGCGGATCAAGACATGTAGCGAACGCGGTCTTAACATTATCATCCATAAACTCCTCAATAAGAGCCGCTATGAACATTGCATACTCCGAGACGTTGATTGAGTTAGCCCAAAAAATAGGCCTATCTATAAGCAGCTACGATAGGAGAGAGGAGCCAGAGGATATTAAGAAAAAGGAAGGGATGACCATTATATGGGGGGTCAGAAGAGCCTACGAGTCAGTTGGAAGAATAACCGACCTAATTTACCACAAGGGTGATTGGGGAAAAGAGCCAATGATATTGATAACAGGTAGAAATGCTGAAGAAGTAGTTGAAAAATTCAGTAAGCTATTAAAGGAATATACACGTATTACTCAATGTCAAGAATAATATTAAGCTTGCTTGAGTAAATTTTATATTTAAACGAAAATATATCAATCACGTTTAATAAAAATGCCTGAACATTAACAAGCAAATATATGACCAATCTTTAGATGTGAATAAGACATTATTGACCAACGTTATAATATTTTTCCAACATTTATGTAGACTGTCTACAACTATAACATAATTTTGAAAATCTACTTAATATATCAGCAGAGGTTTAAAGCCTGGATTGTTGTAAATCTACTTTCAGCCCATGACCAATTACGATGTAGTGATTATTGGTGGTGGCATAAGTGGTATCTGGACCGCTTATGTGGCAGCCGGCCAAGGGGAGAAAGTGGCTATCATTGATCCATCACTCGGCTCCGGCGGCACCGGCAGATGCGCTGGAATACATACTACTCAGTTAGCATTAGAGATAGATGTGAAGCTTTCAAAAAGAAGCTTAGAGATGCTGGACGAGTTTGCTGAGAAATATGAGTGTAGTGAAATTCGTGAGAAATGCGGATTCTTGTCTTTGGAAGAGGCATGGATGGCACAAGAGAGCAGCAAAACACTAGCTAGGCTGGGAGTTGCGCATACGCTACTCAGTAAGGACGAACTGAGCAAACTTGTACCAGACATAATGGTTAAAGATGAAGAATTGGGCGTCTATACACCTAGCGATGTATTAATCAATATTTCATCCCTCTATAGCGCCATGAGAAAGATACTAGGAGAGCTTAATGTAGCAATTTATGAGCACGTCTTGATTAAAACCGTCGAGAAAAAAGAAGGATACGTAGTGGCTGTTGGGAGTAATAATCACGTAGAGATAAAGGGAGATAATTATGTTTTTGCTGCCGGGCCATGGAACAAGGATCTCCTCCGCCGTTCGGGAGTATGGAGCCCACCAACGACCATCTACATTTGTCAAGCCTTATCATTTTCAAGGCCTGCTGATATGAAGATTATTCCAACTTATTTCCAAGACTCGCATGTCTACCTTAGGCCGGAGGGCATTTCCCAGCTGATCGTGGGGAATGGCTACGCAAAGATTGTAGATGATCCTGATGACTATCCTGCAAGGGCGGAGCCTGAATACGTCGAGGAAGTATCTGAGAAATTATGCGAAAGGTTGGTGGATCCCTCCCAGATAAGGTTTATCGGAGGATGGTCAGGCCCGTGCAGCACAACACCAGATGGCTATCCACTATTAGGGAGAATCCCCGCCCTTAAAAATGCATACATAATTGACGGCCTCGATGGCTATGGAATAATGAGAGCGCCCGCAATGGCTGAATTATTAATCCACGCAATAGCTAAAAACACAATGGACAAGTTGCCTAGTGAGTTTGACCCGGCACGGTTTAACGGACTCAAAAAATATGAACCCAAAGTCATAGAACTCCACTCATGAATCATCTTTCATCTTTGCTGTTTTAATTTGATTAATATTTCTCTTGCTTCCTCTGCAGATTGCGCATGAGTAATTATATTTTCGTCGCTTATATTATTTAGTGATCCGCATTTATAACATCTAAAGGCTTTAGTCCCGGTTGTGACTCTGAGCTCGCCACATTTTGAGCATTTGACAATCAGGAATCTCTTCATCGCTCCAATATGTTGTCCTCATGGTTTTGATATTTATGAGTATTTTTTAGAAATGTAGAAATATGCCGGTCAGTGTTATGTGTGTTTGAAGATTGGTGGATCTCCCAATACCATTTAGGGACAATTATGGATTGATGCCGACTGGGACCGAGCTAGTGATTTACTTAGTTTTGGCACCGTTCGTTTCAGTTCTTATCTATGGAGTCTATCTAAGAATAAAGTCATACGGAGGGATGGATGCGATTAAATTTCTGACGAGTTTTAGAATGATTGATTATTCATCTTTTTTGAGGAATGTACTGCTCCAGAGAAAGATGATAAAGGAGTTGTATAGTGGCTTCATGCACGTCGCAATAATGTATGGAACAATTGTCTTGTTTATTGGGACGCTGTTAATATTCATAGAGCATGACATTCTAAGATTCTTCGGGATTAAGATACTGATGGGCAATTTCTACCTAATATACGAATCATTACTCGACCTGTTTGGATTACTATTCATCATTGGGCTTGTACTAGCAATTAATAGGAGAATAGGGTTCTCGAGGCTGAAAAGGCTAAGAGAAAAGAATGAATACATCGTGATTCTTGCTGGATTATTATTGATCGGCTTAACAGGCTTCATACTAGAGGGGCTCAGACTACACATAAGCGATGCATATTGGTCAAAATTCTCCTTCGTCGGATGGCTTATCTCGGAATTCTTTAGACAAGTCGGATTTGAAAAGTCGCTCGCCCACTCGACTTATCAAATTATTTGGTGGATCCACGCCTTGACAGTCTTCTCATTAGTAGCTTTCATCCCCTACACGACGTTGATCCATTCTTTCTTGGCCGCCATTAATGCCTCGCTGACGCGCGTCAAAGAGCCCAATATCTACTTACCCTCTACTCCTTTTAGGCTTGCTGAGCTCTCCGATACAGACCTTGAAGTAAAGATTGGCTATAAACAAATTGCTGAGCTCAGCCCTCCTCAGAAAATAGCCATAGACTCTTGCACAGACTGTGGAAGATGTGAAGAAGCATGTCCAGCTACTGCTTCTGGGACGCCTCTATCGCCACGAAAACTAATTCAGAAACTGCGACTCGAACTGCGACGCTCCCCCACAGAGAACTTATTTGATGCAGGCATACTCGGCATGGATGAAGTCTACGCATGCACAACCTGCGGAGCATGTGTCTATTCCTGTCCGGCCTTAATCAATCCACTCGAGTACATAGTAGGAGCACGCAGAACGTTGGTCTCCGAGGGGAGATTAGATAGACAATTCATGAGGATGCTTACGAACCTCTCACGTATGAAGAACCCATTAGGCCTTCCACGCGTCACTAAGGAAAACGCAATTAAGGAATTAAGATCGCTGGGCGCGAAAACGCTCGACGAGTCTCCAGAAGCCGAGTATCTGTACTGGCTTGGATGTATGGCTCTGTACGATGAGAGGATACGGAAAGTGGCTAAAAGCCTCATAAAAATAATGATTAAGTGCGGAGTGAATTTTGCAATACTGGGTACAGATGAAGTATGTACAGGAGACCCCGCCCGTAGAGTTGGTGAAGAGGGAAGATACCAAGAACTCGCGTATCACAACATCGAGACTCTGAGAAAATTTCCTAATAAAACAATACTAACGCATTGCCCACACTGTTATAATATATTCAAAAACGAGTATAGAGACCTAGGATTAGGGTTGAGGGTAATCCACCACACTGAGCTACTAGCAATGCTTGTCGCGAGTGGCAAGCTAAAACCACCAACAAATAGTGCTAGGCTGACTCTTCACGATTCTTGCTACCTTGCAAGATATAATAAGATAATAAATGAGCCTAGAACCGCGCTTTCTGGCACTAATCTATTAGAGATGAAGCATCATGGTAGGAATACTTTTTGCTGTGGCGGTGGTGGGGGCAACTATTGGTACGAGGTGAAGAGAATTAAGAGGGAAAGTGTTTTGAGAATTGAAGAAGCCATTCAGACAGGTGCAGATGTCCTAGTCGTCGAGTGCCCCTACTGCCTCGCAATGCTTGAGGATGCCGCTAAGGCCACGGGAAACAAAATAAAGGTTCTAGACATCGCTGAGGTGTTCGAGGATGACTAGCTCGTTGACTCATGAGAAACAGAGGATCAGAATGCTTGTTTGGAAAAGACTAGAGGAGAGCGGAGTAGCGGAGTTTCCAAAACCAATAATGGGTAGGATACCAAACTTTATCGGAGCCGCAGCAGCCGCCGATCTACTTTGCAGTCACTGCATCTATCGAGATGCAAGAGTCGTTAAGGTGAGCCCGGACTCTCCTCAAAGACATGTTAGGAAAAGATGCTTAATGGATGGAAAATTGTTGATCGCCCCAACTCCTAGGATCAGGGATGGTTTTCTGATGATTGATCCTCAGAAAGTTCCTAGGAGCCAATTAGATTTTGCCTCCACAATTAAGGGTAGCTACTATTTTGGCCAAAAGATACGGCCAGAGGATATCCCAGAGGTGGATCTAATCGTAATTGGCTCAGTAGCCGTTACGAGGGATGGATGGCGCCTAGGTAAGGGTGAGGGATACTCTGAGATCGAGTACGCAGTCCTAAGGATGCTCAACAAGGTCGACGAAGACACTCCGATAGCAACAACTATTCATCATCTACAATTAGTGGAGAGTGTTCCCCGCGAGGCATTTGACGTCCCAGTCGACTACATCTTCACCGAGGACAGAGTCTTAGAGGTCTCTCCACGAAACCCTCGCCCTCCTGGAATTATTTGGAGCCTGCTTCCTCCCAGGAAACTAAGAGAAATTCGAATACTTGGCGAGCTTAGAGAAAAGATGCGAGATAAAGCCTTATAGTAAAATTACCAATATCTATGAATACCTAGGGACGAGGATATGCTTAACATTCATGTATGTGTGAAGCAGTCAATAGACGTTAATACGCTTGAATTTGATCCGGACACGCTTAGACCATTAGTTGAGAATGCGGAATATAGGATAGGAGACACTGACTTGAATGCTGTTGAGGAGGCAGTTCGAATAAAAGAGAAAATGGGTGGAAAGATCAGCCTTCTATGCGTGGGATCCGATGTCAGGCCAGCTGTCCTGAGGGAGGCAATGGCTATCGGCGCAGACGATGCCTACATTGTAAGCGACCCATTACTGAGAAATGCAGATCAGTGGGTTTATGCAAACGTTTTAGCGGCCCTCTCTAAGCGATTAGGAATTCCAGACATTATTCTTTGTGGCGAGTCATCCCTCGACGATGGGGCGTACCAAGTCGGTCCAAGGCTCGCTGAGGAGCTCGGTCTACCCAGCATGACACACGCAGTTAAGATAGAGTTTAGAGATGGAGTAATTATTGTTGAGCGTGCTGTCGAAGACGGCGTCGAAGTTTTAGAGGTGGGTCTTCCCGCGGTGGTCTCTGTGGGTCTTGAGATTAATACGCCTAGGCTTCCGAGCCTACTGATGATTAGAGCTGCATCAAGGAAACCAATAAATTTTGTCAGCATACAGGAGCTCGGCTTGACTAGCGATAAGTTGACAAGCCTGTCTAGAATGGGCGAAGTGAAGGCCGTTAAGACCCAGCGTAAAAATATAGTCTTGACGGGCAGCTTAGAGGAGATCGCGTCTAAAGTTGCATCAATAATTAGGTCCGAAGCGGTGATGAATAAATGATCACCGCAATAATATTCATGGACGACTGGACATTCGTCCATGAACTCTTATCCACCTGCAGAGCGCTTGGACTAGATAATCTAGTGATATTTAGCCCGGACGAATTGGTAGATGTTGAAAAAGCAGGCACATATGGGGCGAGCGAGATAATTTCCTATAGGTCGCCGCCGATTCCCACTTATGTTTCTCGACTATTATTTCAGGTAGTCTCTGAAAGGCACCCTAGACTTGTTGTCGGATTGGCGAGAAAGAATGTTAGGGAAGTCTTTGGAAGGGCTGCTCAGAGATTGGGCGCGGCTTGTGCGAACAACTGCATCGACATCGAGATTGCGGGAGACATCATTAGGATACGCAGGCCTGTCTTAGGAGGTGGATACGTGGCGGTCCAAGAGCTGGCAGGCTCGCCGGTCTTCGCCACCCTTCAGCCAGATGCTTTCAAATCCTCGCCCAACAGCTCGGCCAAAAAACCAGTAGTAACGTCGATTGACATGACGCCCAAGAATGGATTGATCAAGATAATTGATAAGAGATTGACGGAAAAAAGCGGTGTTGACTTATCAGTGGCTGAGAGGGTCGTCGCAGTTGGCAGAGGCTTCAGAAAGAAAGAAGACCTAGGATTGGCCGAGGAACTAGCTGGGCTATTAGGCGCGGAGATTGGATGCAGTAGGCCGATATCCAGCGACCTAAAGTGGCTGCCTGAAGACAGACATATTGGACTCTCTGGAAAATGGATACGCCCAAAGCTCTACATAGCAATCGGCATATCTGGACAAATTCAGCACGTAGTAGGTGTAAAAAAAGCAAAAACAATACTGGCCATAAATAATGACCCAAACTCGCCCATTCATAGAGAGGCGGACTACTCCGTGATTGCCGATCTCTACGAGTTCCTGCCAGTACTGGTCAGAAGACTAAGAGAAGGAATGGGCAAAGAGCGGGGATAATTGCCAAGGTCTTGGTCACAACCATAAATTATAGAAGATTCATGAATTACCAGAGATGAGGGTAGCGTTCCAGGGCGAGAAGGGCTCCTACAGCGAGGAGGCAGTAATTAAGCATTTTGGAGCAGAGGCTGAGCCCGTCCCTAAGCGGTCAATATCTGCGGTTTTCTCCGCAGTAGAGGTGGGAGAAGTAGATGCAGGAGTGGTCCCGATAGAGAACAGCATTGAGGGAAGCGTGACTGAGACGTACGACTTGCTCTTAACAACTAGTCTAAAAGTCACAGGTGAGATATATCTAAAAATTATGCACTGCCTGATCGGACTGCCGGGAGCAGATATTAGATCAATCAAAAGAGTCTACTCCCATCCCCAGGCTATCTCGCAGTGCAGGGGCTACATCGCATCAATGGGCTTCGAATACGTGAGCATCTACGATACTGCTGGTGCGGTTAAACTCATTAAGGAGACAGGAGACAAGACGGCTGCGGCCATCGCTAGTGAGAGAGCGGCCGAGATTTATGGCATGCAGATACTTGCACGCAGCATTGAGGACTATGGAAGGAACTATACACGTTTCCTTATTATTGGAAAAGACAGCCCGCCTCTCGGGGAGAGAAACAAGACTACTGTTATATTCACTCTTACGCACGTCCCTGGTTCTTTATATCATGCATTAGGCGCTTTCGCCCTCCGTGGAATAAACCTCACTAAGATAGAGTCAAGACCAACGAGGAGCAGGCCGTGGCAGTACAACTTCTACATCGACTTTGAGGGGAGCATCGAGGAACCACGAGTAAAGGAAGCCCTAGCCGAGCTCTCAACAAAAACCCTATTCCTCAAAGTCTTGGGATCGTACCCAATGGCGTTAGTAGAGTACGAATAAATAAGGGGACCTCCATTCTACATCCATGGAGATTCCTAGCGATGGATTGTCAGATGAGGAGATACGGAGGATTCTTTCTATGAAGAACGTCGCAGTCGTTGGTATGTCGCGAGACCCCACAAAGCCTGCACACTTCGTCCCAAAGTTTCTCCTCAAGCACGGCTACAATGTTGTTCCAGTGAACCCATTTGCTGATGAAATATTGGGCTTAAAGACTTATCCCTCCCTCAAGGACGTCCCAATAGAGATAGATATTGTCGACATTTTTAGACCGTCTGACCAAGTCTATCCAGTAGTCAGCGAGGCTTTGGTCAAGAGCCCTAAAGTTATCTGGTTGCAGGAAGGAATCTACAATGAAGAGGCAGTAAGACTTGCCCGTGAAAACAAAATAATAGTTGTCTGGAATAGATGCTTGATGAAGGAACATAATAGACTGTTCGGATCAAAACCATATATTTCTATACGCAAACTCTAATACTATATGATTCCGAGCGATGAGATGTCTAACTCCAATGCGGCAACCGGCATCTCAATCTTAAACTTCTCGAGTACTCCTGGATGCAGTTCGCCCATGAATCCTATCTCTATGTTATCCTTCAACAGCGCAACAGATCTTCCAGGAATCATAAATGGATAATCCTTGGCATTTATTTCAATATCTATCTGTAAGGACCTAGCTATTTCTTCTTCTATCGATTTAATCTCTGAGTACGATGCAGATGAATGCGACGTGACGAGGCATAGATGTAGTCTGCGGACGAATTTCTCCGGTACGCTCTCATCTACTTGAAGCGTGTCGCCCAACTCGAAAAATCTCTGCGGCATGGGGTTGTGCTTGTTTATTGCTAGGCATTCGAGTAGGCCTGGCAACAACCTAACCCTCAACGTGTTGTACTCAATTGATGCAGGATTCAGGATGTCTGGAGGATTGGGGTCAGTTATTCCTAAAAATTCGTATTCCTTTTGCTTGTTTGATAGGGTCGTATTCATGGCCTCGGTGAAGCCTAGGCCAACCATGAGTATTCTGAGAGTCCTCGACACTTCTGTCTCTTGGGACAGTCGGCCAAAATTGGCTGTATATGGAACAGTCGGCGTTAGCTGTGAGTAGCCTATGCCTATCGCTATTTCTTCCGCGAAGTCTACTGGGTGCATAATGTCTACCCTATATGCAGGCACTTCTATCTCGATCTCATTGCCATCTGGCCGCGCGTCTAGCCTCATTCTTCTTAATGCTCTCAGAGCGTGAATAGGTCGGATGTCCAAGCCTATCAGAGATGCCTGCTCCTTCAAGTTGATTTTCCACTTAGCAGGTGTAAGGTCTGGAGTAGTTACTCGCCGATTACCATACATGACGTCCACGCTGTAGATAGCGCCACCCATGTCGTGGAGAGCAGTTACAAGTATGTTGAGAGCGTCAGAAACTGCCTTAAAGTCGGTTCCAGTCACGTCGATGAATATGTCCCTTGTAGCCGTTGTTAACTCAGTTAATCGAGAATTAATGATCGGCGGGAATGAAAGAACTTCACCGCTAGAATCCGTTATGAATGGAAAGTATTTCTTCCCTTCGAGTATCGCTCCATACTTAACCCCTGTGCTGGTCTCTTTGAGAATCTCGATTGGAGTCATCTTCCTAGTCTCTCCTAGCGGAACGAACCTGATGGAGTCTGGGGGAATAGCCCTGTAGTATACTGGTGGCTTGACCTTGGAATAGTCGTGAAGACCAATGGCGACTTTTCTTCTATCCCTCCCAATAATCCAGTGGAGATCCTCCTGCATAGCAATTATCTCTTCTATAACTTCTCCACTCAGCTCGAGGTTTTTTACTATTGCAGAGACAACAAATGGCCTCACTTCACTCACTTTTGGATCGACTATCAGTTTCACGCCTGAGTCATAGACCCTGTAGCGAGGCATGCCGGTCTTTAATCCAAGAATGCCCTGCAGTGCTCTAGCAACACCCACGACGCTTGAAAAGTCAGGCCTGTTTGGGTTGTATTCTGCCTTCACGTAGTCCTCACCCACTTCTTCGACGGCGAGCCCTAGCTCGCGAATCGCCTCAATTAGCTCAGCTGTCTTGGTCTCCCTTCCAAGGAGGACTGATAATCTACTCGTCTTGAGAGTGATCGCGGGCATGTCCTACTCACGCTCCCTCATGAGTCTTGAGGAGGTTAATGGCACGGACCTTATCCAGGATAGATCGTTGCGGTAAAGCTCTCTAATATCGTTCAGCTTGAAGACAGCCATTGCAAGTCTTTCAAGCCCCAATCCCCAAGCTAGTACTGGGTACTTCACCCCTAGAGGCCTCGTCACCTCTGGCCTAAATATCCCCATACCGCCAAGCTCTGTCCACTGCCCAGACTCTCCGAGCAGCACCTCAACCTCGGCCGAGGGCTCCGTGTATGGGAAATAACTGGGCCTGAACCTGACATTTTTTATGCCGAGCCTCATGTAGAACTCCTTGATAATCCCCATTAGATGCCGCAATGTTACAGACTTATCCATCAGAATGCCCTCGATCTGGTGAAGCTCAGCCAGATGCTTCCAGTCTACCTTCTCGTTCCTATATACCCTGTCTACGGTGAAGACTCTAACCGGCGGCTCGTTATGCTCGCTTAAGTATCTAATTGTTGTGGCAGTGGTGTGTGTCCTTAATACTAGCTTGGAGGCCTCGTCGAGACTCCATTTATATCCCCATCCCCTCGAGCCTGTGTCACCACCATCCTCATGCGTCCTCCTGACAGGGTCGACAAACTTTGCCGGCGGTTCGCCCCTGCTAGGATTTGCTAAGTAAAAAGTGTCATGCATCTCCCTGGCCGGGTGGTCCTGAGGCTGAAACAAGGCGTCAAAGTTCCAGAACGCTAGTTCGACCAATGGTCCGCGGATCTCCTCAAAGCCCATCTCGATAAAGGCCTCCTTCACCATGTCGATCAGCATAGTCAATGGATGAAGACGCGCGGCAAAAGTCGCCTTGACGGGCGCGTAGAGATTGTACCTTGAAAAAACGACATCTCTCCACTTTCCCGACGAGAGTAGCTCTGGCGTTAGCTGGCTGACCTCCTCGACTGCGGCTAGAAGCTCATCGCCTAGTTTTAGCGCCACCTCGGTTGGCGTTGCTATATGAATTATCTCCTGGGTAATTTTTATGATTCCGGGCCTCCTCGAGAGTCTTTCGCAAGCTTCTGCATATGGCCCGAGGCTTGAAAGCGATCTAGGACCGGCCTTAAGGAGCTGTAGGACTATTTCCTCCTCTGTCCGCTCCTTCGGATATTTCTTAAGCTCAAGGACCGCCTCGCTACCCCTACGCGTTATCTCGATCCATCCGTTTTTCTTTGCCCATATGACTCCTATTCTAAGCTCTTCTTCGGAGAGGATGCCAGATGTCTTAATGTCGGCTAGCTCTGCCTCGCCGCCTATTCTCTCTAGGAAATCTACTAGCCGCCTCTCTGGAAGCCCCTTCTCGGCATATATCCTCCCCTCGTTGTCAAGGTCAACTTTTTTATCAATGATGTTCTCCTCTACCCTCACGAGGTTTTTTGAAACTAGCCACTGAGCGGCCTTAGCTACGGCTCCCTCTTCTAGGCCAGCCTTCTCAGCAATTACTGCGAAACTCGCGGGCCCAGTCTTTGTCAGGATTTGTAGTATCCTCTTCTCAATGGGGTGAAGGATTAATTCCTCTCTCAGCGGGCCCTCGCTCATCCTTTTCGCCTTAACGAAGACTAGCCCTCTAACTAATATCTTTCATCTCGCTTGTAGGAATGATATTTAATTAGATGGATACATCTGGTTTAATCGGCAGGCATGGAGAAAAAGCAGCAGGAAGGCCCATCTATAATTTATGGACTAATAATCGATTCCGAGGTCGTTGTAGATGATAAGTCCGCATTCAGCGATCTTATAAGCAGAGGTTACGGAGACCTCACCGATAAGGGTGTCATCAAGCTAAACCCTTGTGAGGCTCTCTACCTAGTTGAAAACAACAGGTTGATCGTCAAAACCAAAGATGGAAACGAGCTGAGCTTTAATGAATTGCTAAGAAAACTGCAATTACGGATTCCCCGTCTGTGGCTATTATACATCGTGTACAGAGACCTCAGACGCAGAGGATACGTTGTTAAAGAAGGATTCGGCGGTTCCCTCGCATTCAGAGTCTACGACAAGGGAAGGCTAGACCAAGCATTATATCTGGTCTATCCATTCTTTGAGGGCACGCCTGAAAGCATAAACAGCCTCATAGAGGCAGTCCAATGTTCTATGAATAAGGATAAACAGCTCATAATTGCAGTAGTTGAGAGGAGGGGCGAGGTGATTTATTACTCATGCTCAGAGGCGAATCTCAAAAACATCTAAGCCCACCATCCCTAAAGCCAAGTAGACACTATCTATACCATTGTTTGTCGCCTTCGGCCAGCAGAGGCACACTCCCGAGACAGTCCACCAACATATTTTGTGTAGGGTTGAATAATAAGGGGTCTTATGCTTTGGACATTTAAGCCGAGTTTGATGTTGTGGTTGGATATCCATAGTCGAGAATTAAATCTTAGGGTATCCGTATATTGTTGTTTGTCCCTTTCCCCTGAATACTACTTCGTTTCCCCATAGATCCAATTGTATCGGTATCTTGATATGTTGTAGTCCTAGTAGGTGTTTTATCTTTGACTTCTCCTTCTTCACGATTCCTATCTCTTCTTTGAGGCCGTCTATGCTTGATAGTGTGTAGTATATCTCTCTTGGTAGTATTAGTCCTTTAGATGTCTTTACGTATCCTGGTAGCAGTTCCTTAGAACCTTCTATGAAGAATAGCATGTTTCCGTCCATCTCCATATCTGTCCTGTAGTGTATTGCCCAGTAATGCCTGTTCCACGACACTCCAACAATTATCTTCTTATTTCCCTCCCCCTCAATCCTCTCAATCATCCTCCTGAAGGTATAGTTCAGGCTAATCCTCACGAACGGATCGTCCAGCTCGTATCTCCCCCAGCTGAGAAGACTGCCAAGCATGACTAGTGCACCCTACAATCTCCCCATTTTCAGCCCAGTCTCCAACGCTTATGTAGCATCTCTAGCCATGGTTATGGATGATAGATGGGGCGATGTCAGGATAATGATAACCAGCGAGGGGGCGAGGACCCGCTAGTGATGTTAGTGTCTCAGAAGTTATGCGGCGACCACAACACTCTCGCCAACGAGCTAGAGGTGGATACATATCTTGATGGGGTGGGCTGACGGTGTATTCGGAGGCCGAGCTGGCTACTGAGAGGGCTATGACTTATCTGAGGATGAGGCTTAGTGGCGAGGAGCTGAGCCGATACGAGAGATATTACAAGGCCTTCAGGGACTATGAGGCAGATCAAGGCATACGCCACTACAGGTCGTTCCTGATCATACAGAGGCTCATCTTTGAGGGGTTGCGAGAGCTCTCTGAGAGGTTCCTAGACGTATTTAGGCATCCTGTGGATAGGGCTCTGAACATCACTCCGACTCCAGACGGAAGGATAATCGTACAGAACGAGTATGAGGGCAGGCTGAAGACCTGGATTATACCCTCTGCCTCGACGCTGAGATGGCTAATATACGAGGCTACGGCAGGAGAAACACTACCAAGAATCTATCACCTACCCCCGCTCAACGCAATAGTCCTAGAGATGGAGCAGGTGGAGAGGTTCCACATGATAGCTAGGCCGTATGAGGTCAAGGCGGACGGAGAGGTGGTGGATGAGTGGTAAGGTACTACGCCGATGTTCATAAGACTAAGAAAAACAGGGAGGACTGTAGGATAACGTATACGACGGATGGGGTCTCTTTCAAGCATGTAGATAGCTTCGGAGAGTTTCCGGCGGGGCCCGGAGACCAGGTATTCGTAGATACGATACCGCCAAGCCACACGGACGGCGTTATACATCTTCTGCGGAGGGGGGTTGAGGTCTATTATCTTAGGAGGCTTACGCTGATTAAGAAGATAGGCATGGAGCTGAGGCTCCCAAAGACTGCTAGGGGTGACGTCAGGGCATTGATGAGGATAGATGATAGGTGGTTCAGAAAAGTTACTGAGGACTTCCTAGTCATGCGTAGAATGATACTGGCATACAGGTCTCTATTAAAGACGCATCAACAACTACTAAACAAATACAAAGCATTGTCTGAGGCTGAGAGGAATATTCTGAGACCGGCAATAAAATCCTTGGAGGAGCAGATGGAGGTGATGGCTAGACAAATAGCTGTGGAGGCCGGAGTGAGGTATCCGGCATATAATAGGCTAGTTGATGGGCTCGGTATTCGTGGGAATATCAAGGCGGAGGAGGCGCTTGCCGAGTTGATGCCCTACATCGACCAGCCAATGGGCCTCAGAAAGATGATAAACCTACTAGGACTATTCAAACCAATCCATGGAAAAAAGAAGATCTATGATGGCCGCCTGAGGAAGGCGTTGCAGAGGCTTACGGCCTCGGCAAACAACATTAGGTCATTACAACTGACTGCGAAGAAGGAAAAAGAAATACTAACAAGAATCTGGATGATGTATAGGCAGGAAGCCCTAGGGAGGCTGGCCATGCCGGCGCAGGGATAAAGCCCGGAGGCCGGCATGACGGCATACATGACGCGCACCCCATTGTCGGGTGCTGTGATACATGGATTGACATCCGGCCTCCCCTTTTTAGGGTTTCCCAGATGCCGCGCGGATGGCTAGCTAATCCCCCTCCCCTTTCTTTCCATACATTAAAATAAGAAGTCGCTCTTAATTCATTATTTGTTAGTGAGTTTTGAAATTGTGGCTGGTCAATTATGTTTTGAGCCATTAGCTGTACATAACGATTCTGTATAGCTAATGCTCATGTCGTAGAGGACGGGTGATTAATATGAGCATCGAGTGGCCGAGGATTAAACCCATTATCAGAATAATCCCATAAAATATATTAGACTCCTGGCCTAAGCATAATATATACCTAGAGATGCTACTACCATTTATGGCAATCTTTAGGAGGGCGTGGCAATCTTTAAAAGGCTACATATCCATGTCGAGGCCGCCAAACGGCCTGCTGATGTTCTTGGCCGTGGTCGTCGGCTCGTACGTCGCGTCCAAAAGCCTCCCCCAACCACTAGAGCTATTCCTAGCATTCCTAACCGCTTACTGTCTAAACGGGTCATCGATGGTGATAAACGACATTATTGATAGAGAGGTCGACAAGATTAATGCTCCTCTCAGACCCATACCGTCAGGCAGGGTCAGCGTTGGATCTGCAGTAATTTATGGAGGAGCATTAGGACTCATAGGACTCTTCTCATCATACATCCTAGGAATTAACACGCTGATCGTCGCGATAATATTTTACACAATAGCAACCATATATAATGTCTGGCTTAAGCCCTACGGGCTTATAGGAAACATAGCCGTGAGCTCCGCGGTCGTGGCGCCGTTCCTCTACGGCTCCGTACTGACGCTAAACACAATATCTCCTGGTGTACTCATCCTTGGGCTTCTCGCCTTCCTAGCCAACATGGGTAGAGAGGTCGTCAAGGGGATAGCCGACATTGAGGGGGATGCCTTAAGAGAAGTCTTAACCGTCGCTAGGAGAAGAGGCAGTAGAAGGGCCTCGCAGATAGGCGCAGGCTTCATCATCGCGGCCGTCGTGCTGAGCCCGTTGCCCATCCTCCTAGGCATACTCAGCTGGACCTATCTATTTTTAGTAACCATAGCGGACGTCGGATTTATCTACTCAGTCGCTAAGATTCTGCTGGACCCATCACAGCAGACTGCGAGAAAAGTTAAACGCGAGTTACTAATCTGGATGGGAATAGCCTTGGTTGCGTTCATTGCTGGTGTTTAGATGCTTACTCCGATATGTCTGCGACCTCTCCACCTGAGAGTCTTATCAAGTCATTCGTCCTCAAGCTAATGAGGACGTTGGGTGATCCGCCCGACGTAATTATCTCGGACTTCTCTAAGACTCTAGCATCTATCAGAACTCTCAGCTTGTCGGCATGGTTGAATGGTGGAACGCCTCCAACTTGGTATCCTGTGGCTTTGAAGACTTCTTCGCGAGAAGCAAGCCTCACCTCCTGTCCTAAGAGACTCGATAGCTTCTTCAGGCTTACCTTTCGATCGCCCCTGCATATAACTACGATGCATTCTCGATCAACGCTGAAGACGATGTTCTTAGCTATGTCTGACGGGCTACAGCCCAATTTTTTAGCAGCTTCTTCAACCGTCCTCACGCCTCCCGTGAACTCATAGTATTTGTATGCGACGCCATTCTCTTTGAGAAAATTAACTATGTCGGCCGGCCCCATGCCCTCTACGCATTACTAAACCATCATCAACTAGTAGTTAAGACTTGTCGTCTACGCGAGGCGCTAGTAAATGGATATATTTTCGTTAGGCAACAATAATTACTAGACCCGCCGTGCCTTAAGCCTTGTCTGAGTGGGACGCAACCGTCTCGGCTAGGAGGACAAGCGAGTCAGCGGCGGGTCACACTCATCGAGTAATTTCTTGACTCCTAACAAATTCGTAGAGCCTAGCTGCGTGCCGGTCCTTTTCAAAGTGCCGTCTTATTGGCTCGATTATCTGGTCCAAGGCCTTTGCGACAGCTTCTTTAAGGTCGAGGGGATGGAGTTTACCAGTGACGTAGTCTCTTTCCAGCTCTGCGTAGGAGTAGTAAGTTACTGGTCCGCCGAACTTTGCCTGACGTTCGACCTCCAGCTTTCCGAGCTGTCTAAAAATTATGTGCTTCGCATAGTCGAGTATAGGGTTGTCCTCAGCAGACCTCGGCGGACAGAAAGCATTCTTAATTTTCTCCCTAATCACCTCGTAGGAATCGTGGACAAAGATGCTTGTCTCAGGTATGCTTTTACTCATCTTCGAGCTTATTGCGAGGTCTATAGACACATCTTCATCGAATCCCTTTGGTTTAACAGGGCCTTGGAGGCCCATCAGCATGTGATGATGAACAGCAACTGGCTTCCACAGTCCGAGCTTCGGGCCGATCTCCCTAGCAAGCATGTTTGCCCTTCTCTGATCGAGCCCCAGCTGGCATATCTGGCACTTCATGTAGAAGATATCTGCGACCTGCATCGCTGGGTAGAATACCTGCGCGGCCTCTTGGAGCTCACCTTCAGATCTTCCCATTATCGGCAATGCCCGGAGAATTCTCTTCAGCGTGGTGTTTCTAGCCACGCTTACAACTAGCTTCCAGTAGTCGATGTCTGACGCATTATCACTAGCCCATACGAACTCTACCTTCGAGAGCTCAACACCCGCCGCTTTCCAAACCTCAATAAAGTATTCTCCCACTTTTCTTATCTTGTCAATGTCGCCTCCCATCTTGTTATTAAGCATCGCATGCCAGTCCGCTAGAAGTATCTTAAACCTGCATCCAGCCTCAAGCATGTCTCTTAGCTTTATTGTTCTAAGCACGCCGAATGGCAAGTGTGCTAGGCCGCTTGGCTCAAACCCATCATAAGCCACTGGCGAAGAATGGGTCTCGAGCAGTTCTCTCAGCTCCGACAGAGTGATAACTTCTTCTGTCGGAGACCTCGTTATCAGTTCAATCCTCCTCTCTATGTCCATCCTCACAGATTCAATATACATGTTGAATAAATACATTGGACCTATTGGTGTGAATGGCCTAAATCCGATTGTCGTACAGGTAACTCTGCTTGGTAATCATTCTTTTGATAAAAAATCACGATAAACATCTTCCAATTTTGCCTTAATTTGGTTACAAACCACATTTTTATAAGGACGTATACTTTTATTAAGTCAGAGCTTAGGATTATGCGGGCGTGATAAATGGACATGACACTTCGAGTAGGTGAATATCCAGTTAAGAAGATCATGAAGCGAGATGGGAGGATTGTTGACTTTGACCCAAGTAGAATCAGGGAGGCAATTAGGAAAGCAATGGTCTCCGTCAACAAGTATGATGATAAATTACTAGATAGAATAGTCGAACACGTGTTATCGTTAATTGCAGACAAGTTTGGAGCGGAAAAAATACCGCACGTTGAAGATGTCCAAGACATAGTCGAGCTATCACTAGTTAGGTTCGATCAGTATGAGGTTGCAAAGGCCTACATCCTATACAGAAAAGAGAGGGAGAGGATTAGGAAAGAAAAGATGCGGATATTAGAGAAAGACTATCTTGACGAGGTCGACAAGAAGTTTTCTCTGAACGCGCTCAGACTGATGAGTAATAGATACCTCCTACGTGATGAAAACGGAAAATTCAAGGAGGGGCCGAAGCAGCTCTTCCAGAGAGTGGCAGCACTAATAGTGATTCCAGACCTGCTCTATGATCCGCGAGTTTTCTCCAAGCAAGGTGGGGAAATGAAGCATCCAGTGGAGGAGTTCAACCCAGACCTGTGGGCAGACAAGATAGGTCTAGGTAAAAAAGAGAATGGAGATTATGAATTCAAATGGAATAAGTGGCATCTCTTACACATGAAGAGACTCTACGATAATCTAAACGAGCAGGGAATGATGAAGATTCCATGGAGCAAATTCTTCAACATGCTCCTCGAGGGCGAGTTTGAAAATCACTTCAAAGATTATCTTGAATATTATAATTTGATGGTTGAGAAGAAGTTCATGCCTAACAGCCCGACCCTCTTTAACGCTGGAGCCCGGCTGGGACAACTCTCAGCATGCTTCGTTTTACCGATAGATGATAACATTGAGTCAATAATGAAGTCTGCTACTGAGGCTGCGATAATATTCAAGAGCGGTGGCGGCATCGGCATAAACTACTCTAGGCTTAGACCAGAGGGCGACGTTGTCTTCTCCACATCAGGAGTAGCATCAGGGCCAGTAACATTCATGCGCATAATTGACACGGTCACAGAAGTGGTAAAGCAGGGAGGAAAGAGACGCGGAGCCAACATGGGGATACTAGAGATCTGGCATCCAGACATTGAAAAGTTTGTCAGGGCTAAGGAGAAGGAGGGAATGCTTGAGAACTTCAACATCAGCGTTTTGATAGAGCCTAGGTTTTGGAATCATCTTGAGACTGGCGAGCCCTACCCATTGATAAATCCACGAAATGGGCAGCCATGGGGCTCGATAAATCCATCTTTCATATTTAACTTGATTGCGGAAATGGCTTGGAAGACTGCCGACCCCGGCGTCCTCTTCCTCGACAATATAAACAAAAGAAATGTGTTGAGAAAGGCTCTCGGCGATATTAGATGCACGAATCCATGCGGGGAAGAGCCACTCTATGAATATGAGCCATGCAACCTAGGATCGATTAACCTACATGCGTTTGTTAAGAGGACGGATAAGGGAGCAGAAATCGACTGGGAAGAACTAGCCAAGACCGTCAAAGTGGTGTACAGATTCTTAGACAACGTGATTGACGTCAATTCGTATCCTCTCAAGGATATTGAACGGATGGCTAAGCTGACGAGGCGCGTCGGCCTAGGAATCATGGGGCTCGCAGACATGTTGATGGCGCTAAGGATTCCCTACAACAGCGAGGAGGGATTTCAGCTCATGAGTAGAATAACAGAGTTCATCGCGTGGCATGCCTATAAGTCGAGCGCTGAGAGAGCTGAAGAACGCGGACCATTCCCCCTGTACTGGCAGAGCGCCTACCCAGAGGGTGAGCTCCCAATTGAGGGATACTACAAGAAAGAATTGTGGACAATGAACTGGAACGAAGTCGTGGATGAGATAAAGAAAAAAGGCATAAGAAACGCATTCCTCATGTCTATTGCCCCCACCGGAAGCATCTCCATGCTGGTGGATACAAGTTCTGGACTGGAGCCCGTCTTCGCGCTTGTGTATGAGAAACACGTAACAGTAGGCGTGTTCCACTACATAGATCCCGAGTTTGAGAGATTTTTACAAGAATCAGGATTGTATAGTGAAGACATTATAAAGAAAGTGTCAATGAATGGAGGCTCGATTCAGGGCTTGGAAGAGTTTCCTGAGAGTGCAAGGCAGGTCTTCGTCGTTGCCTACGACATTCCCTGGTGGGACCACATAAGGGCCCAGTACCAAGTAGGTCTGTGGGTCGATGCGGCTGTCAGCAAGACCATAAACATGCCGCACTGGGTCAGTGTCGAAGACGTGAAGAATTCCTTCTTATTTGCTTATAAACTAGGACTTAAGGGACTGACGATTTATAGAGACACTTCTAAGAGCACCCAAGTACTGGTCACGCCGACACAGAGGCTAAACAGATACGTATCAGTTACTAAGAACAAAACGCTAGAGTTGATGGAGTCGCTGGGGATAAAGATCAGCCGTCCAGCATACACGCCGGCCGAGGAGAGAGAGGCTAAAAAGCCGCTGACCAAGGTCTTGATAACTGAGGATCAATCAGCAAAGAAGACGACGTATGAAACATGCCCAGAATGTAAGAGCACGAACCTCCTATGGCAAGAAGGATGCATACGTTGCCTCGACTGTGGATGGACAGGCTGCGTAGTATCCTAAATTTTTTAAGAAGTATAATGTATAGTAAAGACGCGGATTGAAGACTATACTGATTACGGGGTCTGAAGGATTCGTAGGTCGAAGCCTGAAGGAATACTTCAAGTCAAAGGGATGCAGAGTCATTGGACTAGATATTTCTCAAACCTCAGACATAAAAGTTGACATTACTTCAAAGCCTGAAGTATTTTTGAGGCTAAAAAACCTAGAAGTCGACGTGATAATTCATTTAGCTGCTGTCGCCAACATTCCTAAATGCATATCTGATCCATATGGCTGCTTGCTTGTGAACTGTGTAGGCACGTTAAACATGCTAGAGCTAGCGAGTAGTCTGAGCGTCGATAGGTTCATTTACGCATCCTCAGCAAACGTCTACGGAGCAAGACCCAAGCTACCAGTGACTGAAAACGGAGAGCTCTCACCAAGGACACCATATGACTATTCTAAAGTTGCGGCGGAGCAACTCGTCATGGCCTACCACCGATCAAGAGCGCTCCCGACCGTCATTTTTAGGTCATGGAAACTCTTCGGCGAATACGATTCCTCAGCGAGTGTCGTCTCGAGGTTCGTCGATGCCTGTCTAAAAAATGAGCCCATCACGCTGTATAATGGGGGCAAAGACGTAACTGACCCATATCATGTAGAGAACTATGCAAAGGCAGTTGAGCTGTCGATCAATTCTGATAAAGCCGTCGGAGAAATCTTTAATGTCGGCACAGGTTCAGCCATATCTATACGACAGCTGGCAGAAACTATTAAGCAGCTGACGGGCTCAAGTTCTCAGCTGGTTGACCTGCCCCCGCGAACCCTTGAGGAGGCTGAGCCAATGATTAGTTATCCATCCATCGAGAAGATCAAAAATGTTCTTGGGTACGAGCCGACAGTCAGTCTTCACGACGGGCTGCGAAGAGTGATAAATTATAGGAGACAATTACTCATTAAGACTTAAAACAGCCTCCGCAGCTTTCCTAACCTTCTCAACCTTATCGACGTGGTCTCTATCTACGTACACCCGCACTATGCCGAGGGGTTTAGAAGTCATCTCCAGTATCCACGACTTAGGCTGTTCGACTGCTTTTTCACCGCTGTAGAGTTTTATCTCAGTAACCCCGAACTTTGTTAATGGAGGTATCATCGATGAGTCCAGAAATATATCGCTTTCATCGATGCCTGACTCGTGGGCAATTTCCCTCTCAATCCGATCTTTATCCCTATTTGACAGGATCGCCTTCTCGACGTATTCTGTCTTCTCTTCGTAAGCCATCTTAGGCAGCTTTCGGCGCTCTATCTTTTCAATAATTCTCATCGTATTCTTGTTGTTCTTTAAGATGTTCCAGACAGTGTAGTCATCATGTCTAAGATATTCCTCTACACTCATTTTGGAGAAGTTGAGTTCATCGCCCGCCAATTCTTCAACACCCCTGTAAAAAAGCAGCTGAGCGGCCCGGACCGCGTGATGGAAATATATGTTGAGAAAAGAGTGATGTCTCGCGATTGCTAATTCCTCCACTGCTCCGAGCCCTCGCAAATCGACTGATGAGCCACTCTCGTCTAGTCTCGTCAAGTGGATTAGACGTCGAATATCGATTATTCCATAAGTAGCTCCGGTAAAGTATGCGTCTCTGACGAGGAAGTCAAGCCTATCTACGTCGAGTGGCCCTGAGATTAAGCTGCTCAGCTTACTTCTTCCCCTAATAACTTTTATTATATCTTCTGTCGGCACGCCTGCACGCTCTAAGGCTCCTGAGACCTCGCCGTCCTGCTCGATAATTTTGACACCCATATCTTCATGTGTTAGTCCATTCTCAATCAACATCATTTCTAGTAGATGAGAGTAGGGTGTGTGTCCGATGTCGTGTAGAAGTGCGGAAAATCTCAGCAGCAATGAGCTAAATGGGTCCAGTCCTAGATGTGATGAGAATTCATAGGCTAGCGATAGGCAACCTAGAGAGTGATCAAACCTGCTGTGCCTAGCTCCTGGATATACCAGATAAGCCAGAGGTAGCTGACTGATACGGCGTAGCCTCTGAACTGCGTAGGTGTCTAGAAGACGTACCTCGTCATCGGTCAGCGTGATGTAGCCATGGACCGGATCCTTTATGAGCTTCAACCCTAGAAATAGTAATGTTATACCTATTTATTTTTGGTGTTTTCAAGGGGCTGCTTTAAACTAACGTATATCCTCGCAATTTTGACCACCTTCTTCACGACGTCTATAGCGTTGGCGCCAAATACGTAGGTTGCAGGCTCAAGCCCTATTCCACCACGGTCTATCACAACTTCCACTGCAGAGTCCTTCCTCAACACTTCCTCAACCGCTGATACCACGTCTTTTTCACTCCTCGTCAGGCCCTGAGGTTTAGTCTCAGCATATCTCATATCCAGGATTCTTAGAGATTCCTCTAAAGACTCGTCGTACTTGATGTTCATGACCGATCGGAAGTTGCGGTTGTAGCGCATCACGGCGAGTAGTATTGACGCTAAGTGGTGAGAGCCACCGAAGGTCGGTTTACTTACAGCCCTCAGCGTAGACTTGATTCTAACGATTCTTCCTGGGAATGCCGCTATGTCTTCTATTGAGTCAGCGTCGGGTAGAGCCTCGGCGATGTTTATCGACACCTCTGGTGACAAATATGCAACGATTGGATAGTCCTCAAGCATATCCAGTGCTTCTTCCAGCCTTCGCAGCACGTTTAGCCTCTCTGGCGTGAGTGCCGCCTCCATTAGGAGGCATATCTGACACTCTCCGAGCTCGGGATATAGATGTCTATGGTACTCGCATAAGTATCCCTTTGATAAATAGTTCCTCCAAGCAGTCATTAGGGTATGCGTTGACTTGATCGGGCCAGCGGATGCGTCAATTACCAATGAGTCTATGAGCGCGGCTAGGTCTGCCCAAGGTATACCCAACGATTCAAGTCTGGACCGATATTGTTCTTGATCAGTCGAGAGATAATTGCTCACGGCTGCTTGTGTGACGTTGAGAAAGGATGCTATTCTTGGCTGGCTATAATTTCTTGAGCGAAGAACGTGCGCAAGAATTCCCCTCAGATTCGGCAGGAATTCCTTCCAAAAAATCTCCTCGGGGGGCCTCATCTAACCATTAATAATTCGGCGGTCTCTAATAATAATTCATGCCTAACCGCTCTTTTGGATCAACGTTGACAAAAGCCTAGAGACCTCCTCTTCGGACACTCTCTTAAATGCTTCTACTTGAAGATTGGTCAAGTCCCATTTAATTCTGCCCTCGGAGACGTAGTACGCCGCCCTAATCCTCACCACGTCTCCCTTGGATAGGCCGAGACCCTCAACTATCAGCCTAAAGAGCAGCGAGTTTAGCTCGCCCGCCGCCCTCGCGACTTCTTCCTGCCTCAGCTGCCCGGTCTTTACGTATTCCCGCACCTGCGCAAAAAGCGTCTTTCTGAGCTTGTCTGCATACGCGCCAGCGATTATAAGCCCAGTTGTGATGCTTGTCTTGACCGGCTCCACGCCTCGATTAGCCCCTAGCTCAGATATAATCGTTTAATTAGCCAATAGTGGAGATATTTTCTCGAGATGCTAAACAAATTGTTTAAATTGTTTTATAGACAATCTGTAACCAATGAGTCAGAACGTCCACAAGGTTAAGGATTACATAGAGAAAAATAAGAATCAGTATCTGGATACCTTCTTCAAGCTGCTTAGATGCCCAAGCGTATCTGCGACCGGTGAAGGAATAGAGCAGGCCGCCGGCCTGATCACTGATATGCTGAGAGAACTCGGAGCCAGCGTGGTTACTTATAAAGAAGATGGAGGCAACCCGATAATTTTTGGAGAGCTGAACGAAAAGAGAGAAGGCACAATAATGATTTATGATCACTATGACGTACAGCCCGTTGACCCGCTGGATGAGTGGGTTAGCCCTCCCTTCGAGCCGCGCATCAGTGATGGAAAAATATACGCTAGGGGTGCGAGCGACGATAAGGGAAATCTTGTCTCAAGAATTCTGGCCGTTAAGACGCTGCTAGAAGTTTTGGGAGAGGTGCCCGTAAATATCAAGTTTCTATTTGACGGCGAAGAAGAAGTTGGTAGTCCATCACTCCCTATCTTCGTAAAGAGATACGAGGAACAGCTACAAGCCGATGCGTGTATATGGGAGGGCGGCGGCTTCGACCAGAAGGGGAGACCGATGATCTACTTGGGCGCCAAGGGGGTGATCTATATAGAGCTTAGAGTTAAGAGAACGGGGAGCGACCTCCACTCTTCTTGGGGCACTATAGTTGAGAACCCAGCGTGGAGATTAGTCATGGCGTTGTCGTCAATCAGGGATGAAAAGGGAGGGATATTCATCGAGAATTTCTATGAAGATGTGGCTGACGATCCTGAAGCGGAACAACTGGTGAGAAACTTAGATATTGATAGGTCAGAGATAGCCTCAATGACCAATAATGGCGAATTAATAGAGGAGTTACCCATGCATGAGCTGCTTAGGCGATGGCTACTCTCACCGACAGTAAACATATGCGGTATATATTCTGGATACATCGAGAAGGGACAGAAAACAGTGCTTCCTTCATATGCCTTCGCAAAGATAGACATTAGACTGGTACCTAAAATGAGTCCGGAGCGGGTCTTGACGAAGCTAAAGCAACACTTAGCAAAGCGAGGATTCAATGATGTGGAAGTCGAGACCCTAAATCACGGCTATCCTGCAGCCAGGACTTCTCCCAGCTCACAACCAGTTCGGCTAGCGGTTATGGTTGCGAGGGCCGCTACGGGAAAGGAGCCGGTTGTCTTTCCAAACATTGCGGGCTCTGGACCGATGTATTTAGTCACTGACGTGCTTCGCCAGCCGTGCTTCTCACTCGGAATAAATCATCCTAGATCCAACATTCATGCACCGAACGAGAACGTCATCATTGATTACTTCATGAAGGGGGTGTGGCAGTGCTGTCTCTACATGATGAACTTCGTTCCTTGGGTCAGGCTAGGCGATGCTCCCTACCTAAAAATCTGAGCAGCAATTCTTTAGTCGAGACCCCCCTCTCAGCGTAGTAGACCGAGAGGCCCATCAAAGCTAGGGAAATCGCCCTCAGGAGCGCTAATACTTGGGGCGGGGTCCCAGGCATCACGGGGTCATAGTCTCCGAACCAAGTCATAATTATTCCCACATTCGTTATCTCGATCGCCGGCCAGAAGTATAGGGTCCTCGGCTGTGCCGCCATCAGTGGAATTAGCCAGATAATCATCTGTGGTGTAAACACATAGCTCGAGAATAGCCAAGCAGCTACTGCTAAGAAACACTTAGCCTGCAGAGAGCCTCTCATCGCGTAGACTCTTAGGATTAGATATGCAGCTATGGCTAGACCGAAGATCCTTGCTGACGGGGAGAAAGGATCGCCGAAGACCCAGATGTACCACGCATTTTCTAAGCCCCAGCCTGCGTGGTATCTGAAGAACTCCACTATCGAGTTGGGATTAAGAATTATTTGAGCAAAGTAAGGCACGGCCGCGCCAATTACGAAATATGCAAAGTAAGTTAAGCGCTGACGTGTATCTTTAAGCTCTATCAAAAATAGTGGTAGAATTAAGCCAGAATAGAGCTTGAAGGCGAAGGCTAATCCATTGAGCAGGGCGCTCAACTCTCGCCTACCCAGTAAGAACAGAGCTATTGCCGCGCCGGCGAGAGCAGCGGCAAAATGATCATAGTTATAGATTCCATAGACGACTAGGCTTGGCGACGCAATGACTAGTAGGCCCAGCTTGCTTACGCCTGACTTCTCAACAATGGTAATAATCGACCATGCTAGGAGCAAGTATGCAGGAAGACTTAGATAAACAAACGCGGAATAATAACTCTCCAACGCTGGGCCACCGATAATCCTCGAGAGGTACGTGACGGCGCATGAGAGTGGAGGATACTCAAAGAAGAATTCAAAGCATGGAGCAAGACCAAGCCTGAGCTCATAATTACGATCCCAAAAGTATGCTATATCGCTGTAAATATTTCCACTCATCCGAGGATTATGAAGCGCAGCACTCAATAACCAAGAAATAACCGCGACACCATAGACGACGGCGTTTATGTATGCTCTCTTCATAGTACATTAATTAGATTTTATTCAACCATTTATCCTTTATAGACGTAAAAGACAGTTCTCTCATCCTTAAAACATACAAAAATATAAAAACGAGTTAATAATATTTAGACTCATGACAGAGTTAAGGAGACATTTCTCTCCATCATTTGGGAGACGCCCATACGTTTCTCACGCCACAATCGTTGGAGACTTGGTCTTTGTATGTGGAATGGGACCTAATGACCTTGACGCGGATGTAGAAACTCAGACAGAACAGACAATTATGAATATTAAAACAATACTTGAAGAGGTGGGTTCATCGCTAAGTAAGGTCGCCAAGGTAATTGTATATTTAAAAGACGTTAGTGATTACGAGAGAATGAACAATGTGTATTCGAAGTATTTTACGGACAATCCACCAGCCAGGACATGCGTACAGGCCACTAGTCCTCTTCACTATCTTGGACAGAGGGTTGAAATGGATGTTATTGCAGTGATAGATAGAGGTAGCCAAGAAAAGAGGTGAAGATATAATGACCAGCTATGATTTGTTAATTAAGCGTGGGTTGGTTATTGATCCAGCTCAGAGATTAGAGGAAGAATACGATGTCGCGGTTTCGGGCGGCGTTGTACAGGCTGTTGAAAAGAACATTCCAGCCTCGTCAGCTAAGAAAGTAGTCGATGCTTCTGGGATGATTGTCACGCCTGGAATTGTTGATCTACATGTTCATGTTTGTTACTCGATTTGTCCAAGGCTGGGAGTCATTCCTGACGAGGCTTGTCTTCCCGCAGGCTCGACGACGGTGCTAGATGCGGGCTCGGCCGGCCACATAGTGTTTCCGAGCTTTAGAGAGTTCATCATTAAAAACTCGAAGACGAAGATCTATGCATTGTTAAATATTGGTTCGATCGGGCTCCTTTCGTTTTTCTTCGATAAAATTAAGAGTATCCTATACAGTCCGGAGCTGATAGACCCGTCAGAGACGATTTCATGCATCGAGAAGAATCGCGACGTCGTCAAGGGCGTCAAGTGGCATCACACCTATGGCCAAGAAGCACTGCTATATGCTAGGCAGGTGGCTGACAAGACTGGGACGTTTCTAATGTGCGAGAACTCTGCACTCTATCACTATCCAGTAGATATCGTTCTGAAGTTTATGAAGAGGGGCGACGTCTTGACTCACTGTTTTCATGGAGGACCCGGACCTTCAGTCATAGACGAGGATGGAAAAGTCAGGCCAGAAGTAGAAGAAGCATATAGGAGAGGCGTGTTGTTCGATATTGGGCATGGCCAGGCGAGTTTTTCATTCCGCGTCGCCGAAAAGGCCATCCAGCAAGGATTAGTCCCGACGACGATCAGCACCGACCTCCATTTAGGCAACATTAATGGTCCTGTGTATGACGTCGGTACTACACTCTCTAAGTTTTTACTGCTTGGACTAAGTCTGAGCGATGTGGTGAAGAGAGCCACAGATAATCCAGCGAGAGTTCTCGGAATTAATGATAAGATAGGGAACCTCAGGCCGGGAGCGATTGCCGACGTTGTTGTCTGGAAGCTGTTGGAGGGCAGGTTTGAGTTCGTGGACTGCGTAGGTGAGAAGAGAATCGGCGAGAAACTGCTAAAGCCCGTACACGTTGTCTCTAGCGGTGAGCTACTTTCAGGCAAGGGAACTATTTAGTGTATATCTCCCAACGCAGTGAGTAGGGGATTATATTTAAATTAGGGTAGGATGTTCTAGGTTGGCTGAGAGTCGGCTGAGGTGACGATGAATGCCGGATCAGGCCTACTATGTTAAGTTCAAGACGCCGCCCGAGATAGTTACGGCGACACTTGAAGTGGTCAAGCTTGTAAGAACGAGTGGAAAACTGAAGAAGGGCGTCAACGAGGTGATCAAGGCGATCGAGAGGGGGCAGGCAAAGTTCGTCGCGATCGCTGAGGATGTAGACCCGCCTGAGATTGTTGCTTTCCTGCCTACTCTCTGCGATGAGAAGAAGATTCCATACGTTTATGTGCCTAGCAAAGAGGAGCTGGGCAGGGCCGCTGGCCTCAATGTCAAGGCCAGCTCAGTCGCTGTCGTGGATCCCGGCGAGGCTAAGGGATATCTCGACGAGATAGTTAAGAAGTTATCAGAGATTAGGGGTAAGTAGTGATGAGTCAGCAGGCATCGAAGCAGGCGGCGAAGGTGGAGGAGCCGGTTCCAGCCGAGGTCGTGCAGATCGTCGGCAGGACCGGCGTAAGGGGAGACGTAACTCAAGTGAGGGTTAGAATACTGGAGGGCAAGGATAAGGGAAGAGTGATTAGCAGAAACGTGAAGGGGCCAGTTAGGGTAGGCGACATTCTATTACTGCTTGATACTGAGAGGGAGGCCGAAAAAATCAAGTGATGAATGACGGAGGATAGCCCATGCCTACGATGCATAAATGCACATTCTGTGGGAGAGAGTTTGTGCACGGTACTGGAATGCTATTCGTAAAGAAGGATGGGACTCTATATTGGTTCTGCAGTAAAAGGTGTAGGATATTCATGCTCAAGCACAAGAAGGATCCTAGAAAAATAAAGTGGACTGCGTATTATGGACAGGAGAGGCGCGCCTAATACGTCAGTTCGGACTGGCCGAAGAATATTGGCGCTTCTCTCTGGTATGACTCTCTACTGTCTGAGGCATGAATTATGTTGTCGGTCAGGTCGAGCCCTAGGTCTCCTCTTATCGTTCCTGGCTCTGCCTTTGCTGGGTCTGTAGCGCCTATTAATTTTCTGACGACTGTTATGGCCTCCCTGCCCTCGAGCAACATGGCCACCACTCTTTTCCCCGTCACTGTGTTTATCAATTTTTCATAGAATTCTTTTCCCTTATGGACTTCGTAGAGACGCTCGGCCATCTCTCTTGTCATAACTAGCATTTTTAGCCCCTTTACGACGAGTCCCTTCCTCTCGAATCTCGATATTACTTCGCCTATCAATCCTCTATTGACGCAGCTCGGCTTGAGCATGACAAATGTCCTTTCAGGCTCGCTCATGCCGAATTAAAATCAAAACACTGATTGATATATCATTGCTCCTCGATGAGTAAATGTAATGTTGGTTGGTAGGAATATGAATAGCTGGCGGAGTAAAGGCTTGAGACAGAGAGAATAAGTCAAGAGTACAATCTATATAAACAACGCATGTCAGAGATGCCATAGATGAGCAGTAAGCCAATGCCTAGGCAGCCTGAGATGAATATCGGGACTCTTGGACATGTTGATAACGGCAAGTCTACACTTGTTCAGGCCTTGACGGGTGTTTGGACCGCTAAGCATAGCGAGGAGCTGAAGCGGGGAATTACGATTCGCATCGGCTACGCAGACATGGCTATTTATAAGTGTCCATTCTGCGAGGAGCCCTTTAACTACAAGGTCTCTGAGGTCTGTCCTCGTCACGGTGTTGAGACAGAGTTTGTCAGGGCGGTCTCGTTTATCGATTGTCCCGGCCACCACTCGCTGATGATTACGATGCTTAGCGGCGCTGCACTGTTTGACGGCGCTCTCTTCGTCGTGGATTCCAGGCAGAGATTTCCACAGCCGCAGGATAGGGAGCATCTAGAAGCCGCGAAGATCATGGGGGTAAGGAGCTTGATCTTTGTCCAGAATAAGGTCGACCTGATCATGCGTGAGAGGGCTCTACAGAACTACGAAGAGATTAAGAGCTACGTGGCTGATACTCCTTTTGCAGACTCTCCGATAATTCCCGTGTCGGCCCAGCATGGACTCGGGATGGAGCCCCTGCTCTACGCGATAGAAAAAATCATGCCTACACCTCCTAGAGACCTGCAGAAGCCTTTCCAGATGCCCGTGCTGAGGTCCTTCGACGTGAATTTGCCTGGAACCCTCGCAAGCAAGTTAAGTGGGGGCGTAATAGGTGGCTCAATAATCCAAGGAAAGGTGAGAATTGGTGATGGGGTGGAGATAGCACCAGGACTCCCTGTGAGAGAGAATGACCCGAAGTCTCCCTATGAGCCAATCTACACGACTGTAAGGAGCATTAGGGCTGGAGGCAGGGCGGTAGAAGAAGCTACGAGTGGAGGACTAGTTGGTATAGAGACGGGAATCGATCCCTCCTTGACCAAGGCTGACTCGATGGCTGGAAACCTCGCGGGGGCGCCCGGCACGCTTCCGCCTGTCTGGCGTACGCTCCAAGTAAGCTATACTTTGTTTAAAAGAGTTGTAGGTGTTGAGGGCGAGATTGAGGTAAAGCAGATAACTGAGAAGGAGACACTCGTGATAAATATCTACTCGGCTGTGACTAGCTGTGTCGTCTCGAAGAGATCTTCAGACATGCTCACGCTTGAGCTTAGTAAGCCCATATGCGCAAACCCGGGCGACAAAGTCACCATTAGCCGTAGGATAGGGGCTGGATGGAGATTAATAGGTTATGGGAACATAGTGCAGTAAGAAGTTGGAGGCTCTGCTAGATACTAGTTTTCTGATGCTAATTGCCGAATTGGGCAGAGACATAATCTCGATAATTGAAGATAGATTAGATGATCGATTAGAGCCCGTAGTCATAAAAAGCGTGATAGACGAGCTCGTTGAGATATCAAGGAGGGGTGGAAAAAGAGCGCTGCTTGCCAAGACGGCACTGGAGGTCGCGTCAAGTATGAAGAGGATCGACGGTGGGATTGATGTCAGTACCGATGAGCAGCTCGTTAGACTATCGCGGGAGATGGACGTGATGGTTATTACATCAGACTTTGAAATGTCTAGAAGACTGAGGGAGAGTGGCTGCAGATATATTTACGTCAACAAGAAAGGAGAAGTCTTTCTGAATTTATGATTCTAACATTGATTTTAGCATTCGCGGCGCAATTTCGTTAGCTATATCCTTACTTAATACGTCTTCAATTAATGGTATTTCATTGAATTGTGCAAGCTTTCTTGAATCTTCATCGAGCTTGTAATAACTCAATACGTATAGGTTCTTTATTCCTGCGTCTGTTCTAAGTACTAGTACGCGCATTATCTCATGTAGGTGGGATTCGCCCTTGTCGGTGATTAGTATTGCCGCGCCAACGATTCTTCCATCCTTCTTGAAGAGTAGATTTACCTTGTGGGGAACCTTGGAGGCTCCTGAAATCATTACTTGCTGCTGGACCTCTATTCCTCTCTTAGTTGCCTCTTCAACTATTATTTTTAGTGGCTTCTTCAGTTCTAGGGCCTTGTAAAGTGCCTCGAGATTTACCGTGTATCTGTAGAAGCTTTTTGACTCGAAGCTGACGAGGTCGTATATCATTCCACAAGTGAGGCACCTGAATGAGACGTAGGGCTCCGTGCTCACCTCGTTGCAGTTATAGCAGGTGAATAATGTTGAGTGTACTTTTAGGACGTCTTTGCCGGCTTCTTCGCTTTGACCCCTTATTATTTCGACCTCCGCTCCGCATCTGGGACAAACTGTCTTCCCAGTCTCGGTGAATCTTTCCTCTGGTCCTAGGAAGCCGCAGGCCTCGTGCTGAAGGATTCTCTGCCTCGCTATGTTTATTGACCTGCAATATGGACACCCCAGGTTTATTATGTTGAGCGCGCTTAGACACCTTGGACATACGACTTTCTTGAACTCTACGCCTGCTGGCTTCAGTATTCCGCGGTCCGTAAGCGACTTGAGGACTTGTAGTAGTTTTGAGGTGTCTATATTTAGTTTCTCTTCTAGATCTGGATAGAATCCGCCCTCGGGGGATAGGTTGCTCGGCAGGGGTATGATCTCGGTCAAGCCTTCCTTCTCTATGATCTCTAGGACTTTATCCTCTATGTCCTCGTTGCTTATCGGTGTGATGATTTTCTCTTCAGGAAGTTTTTCCATCAACTGTTCTTCTGGTCCCTCTGTTACCGTTATTTCTTGCTCGCTTTTAGACTTTATCTCCGACTCGACTGCAGCGGTCGATGGAACTGGCTGCCCCGCCTCTGGATGTATTAGCTCGGGTTTTTCAGGCTGGCTGGTGGTTTGGACAGGCTGTTCGGGACTAGCGGCTGATGGTGCTTCTGCTTGAGGAGAGGATTGCTGGGGTTGTGCAGGCGCTTCTGCGGTGGTTGTTGGCGTCTCTGCCGTGGGCTTTTCTGATGTTTCTGGCTTTGGTTTTGGTGGCTCGACTTTGGGCCTTGCCCTCGCTGCGGCTGCCGACTTTACCCTTGATGCATGAACCGTGTTAAGAATTAGTCCGGGGACTAGGAAGAATGCTAGTCCAACGACCCTAGAGAGTGGGTATAGTATTGATCCAATAATCATTGTTAGGGTTAGAGAAATTATTGATCCTGTAATCGTGCCGACGATGAATGTTACTATTCCTGGAAAGATTCTTACTAGTATCAGTCCGTAAGCGATGCCGAGGATTATTCCTATGGAGGTGCTAAGTATGTATGGTATGTTTGGGTCTGATTGCGGCGCTATGCCGCTGAGTGTTGAGAAGAGAAGCTCGCCTCCAACAAACCAGAATGCAAATGCTATTGCGGCGGTGATTGCTATCCTGTTAAGTAAGTTTAGAATATTCAACCTACCCACGACCTTAGCGACTACTATTATTTTAGCTGTTGGTTATATTAAAATGTTTTTAAATATTCGCTTCCATTGGCAAAGAAATCGTTTAAGAATTTTTTCTTTGTCTTTTTGCGATTTTTTTCATATGGATTTTGGAGCTTGCCTACTCGATTTTTATCGAGTTATTAAATACTTATATTTGGGCGCCTACGACTTTAGACAAGAGTTAGCCTTTCATGACGAGTAGAAGAGCGAGGCGTAGGTCTGGTGATACGATAATCGGAGCGATTATTCTGGCGAGTGCGACGGTTGCTTTAGGGATCGTGGTCTGGGGATTCGCCGCCGGCTGGTTTGGCGTCTCGCTCTACGACTTGACGAGAAACGTGAATAGAGACGTACTGCTGATTAAGACTTCCTCCCAGCTAGCCTTTGAGTTTGTTAACTATACGTCTACTGATAGGTCTGTTATAGTCAGGAATATTGCGAAGGTGCCCCTCACCATCACTCGGGTTGAGATAGTCTCGATGGATGGCCAATTGAAGGATTATAGGCCGGTTACTGGGATTGGATATGCGAATTTAACGCGGGTGGAGCCTGGCCAGGCGGCCGTGCTAGGAGCTGATGTCCTGCCCCCCTGCCCTACTTGTCAGTCGCGGGAGAGGCTCAGGATGAGGATTTGGTACGTCGCCTCTTCGCTGTTTGACGAGGCTAATCCACAGCTATCGATCGATGAGATGAGATACTCAGAGACTTTGTTTGTCTATCCTGAGCTCGGAGTCGTCTCTGTCTGTCCATTGCCGGAGTCGGGTTGGATCATGGTAAACATCGTTGACCCAGCGACGTATTTTAGTAGTGGGAAGATACCTGGTCCTCCATTCAATAAAATTTACATCAGGACGCCTAAGGCCTCCTCACTAGCAGATGTTGACGCCATGATTCAAGTAACAAACTCTAGCGGAGAAGTTGCGTATGCCTCGAGCAGGATAAAGAGCATAAGTAATGAGTTACAGACATTCAGCGGGCCATTCTCTGGGTTCCAAGTACCCTTAAAAATCGATATCAGCACCTCTGAGCTCCAAGTTATTCAGCACGAGTGGGTCATGGGAGGAATTCCCGGAAAGGCGCATGCATCTGGAGTTACGCTCTGGTACGATGCTCAAGAATTTGTCGATGTCGTAGAGGTCGAGATGGGTGTTAATGACGCCATAGGTGGAAGATACAGAATTGTCGTCACGCTCTATGACTGCCTAGACGCTCCAGTTGGTCAGGGAAGCGTCACCGTGAGCTTCCCGATCGGAGTGTATTCTGACTCTGTTTTTGTTGACATTAGTCCTCCAGTAAAGATGGAGAATGTGTATAAGGTCGAGGTGAGGGTTGAGGAGGCTTGAGAGATAAGCACGCCGCTTACAGCGATATACTTGCCACGGTCATTATTCTCGCAGTAGTGCTCTCCGCCGGAATAGGTCTCTGGATGTTTCTTTCAAGCTATTCGGGTATCTGGAGGCAGGAGGCACTGAATAAAGTCGGTGGGCAGGCTCTTGTAATGCGATCGAAGATAGGTGCTGATTATGTCTATTATCCAGACAAGGTTCATGCCGGCAGCGGTAGGGGGATAATGATGCTGAGAAATGTAGGGCCAGTTCCAGTTGTTGTCTTTAGGATTATTACGATTAGGAATGGTACCGTCGTTCATGATACTGGAATAGACGAATTGATGAGGCTTGATGTCGGCCAGTATCAGCAATATGACTTTATGTGTCCGGCGAGCGTGTGTAGGGAGGGAGACCCAATAACCGTGCAGGTACACTACGTCCCCGCTGACCTATTTAACCCCGAGGACCCGAGGCTTATACGCCCAGACTACGAGACCGTGCTGTTTAAGGTTGCGAGCTTTAGCGCGGTGCCGCCCTCTTTTGGGCTTTCTAGTGGCTGTACCATATCGACGGCTAACTGGGTTCTTGTCGAAGTAGTGGATCCAAAGGAGACGAATGAGCGGGGAACGACGACGGATGTGATTAAGCTTAGAGTATTAAATTCAAGCGCCTTGCTGCCTGTAATTCCGCTTAGCGTGGAGGTTCGGGATAAAAATGGGGTGGTTGCTCACGGAGAAGTGGATGTTGTGGGTCGTCTTCCGCAGGAGGTCTACGTGACGCTGGACAAGAGCGGGCTGGAGCCTCCTCTCTACGTGTTTCTGAGCTCGTCAGACCCAGAGTTGACGGTTATTCCTCCTTACTGGAGTTATCCGAATGATTATGGGACGTTTGTTGATTATATGAAGCTTCGGGTTGATCTTGAGAATCTTAGGGTGGATGAAGTGATACTCTCCATCGGGTATTATGATTCTGGAAACTATGAATTAGAGGTTACTATCTATGATTGTTATGGAAACGTGGCTGCGAGAGGGTTCTTAGACGTGACTATTGATCTGGGCGGGCTGGTAGTGTTTCTAGAGCAGTACAGCCTGGTTCTAGACAGGCCGGTCAATGTTCTTGACGTGGGCCAGATAGTGATTAGGACTCGCGACGTTACTCCCGTGGTTACCGTGACCACGACGACAACGGTTACTGAGACGACTACCGCGACCACGACTCTTACGACGACAACCACTATTCCCGCTAGGACCGTCACGTCTACGAGCACGGCTACAACTACAGTGACTGCGACCACTACTCAGACTCTTACCTCCACGACGACTACCACGGTTCCCAGCACCACTAGGACAATCACGTCTTGGACCACGAGTACCAGTATCAGGACAACACCATCGACGACGACTACAACTACGAGGACTATTACGAGTTCAAGGACTACTACTAGCTGGAGTACAACCACGAGCACTGTTACACGATCAACGACGAGCTACACCACCACTGTGACGAGTGTTATTCCTAGGACGACTACTGTTACATACACTTTGAGTAGTCCGACTCAGACGGTGACGGTCTACAGCACTGTCACGGTCTACACGTCTACCTACACGTCTAGGCCAGTCGTCACAGTTACTAGGAGTATCTATAGTCCGACAATCACCCAGACAGTTAGTACGACAACGACGAAATACACGACGACCTACACATACACTATAACCATAACTTCGACCGTGACGACGACCAAGACGGTAACCGTAACTGTCACTACGACGACGACCGTTACCCCGACTGCAAGAGCCGGGGCGGGGCCAGAGTCAGCGGTACAGCCAATTATGGGTGGGTGGAGCGCTGAGAGCCTCGTATATCTCTACCTCTCTATAGCCTTGCTCTTCGCCGTGCCGGCCTATAGATTAGTTAGGAGGTGGTCTGGGAGATGAGTAAGAATAAGTGGCTGATGAGGATCTTTATTCTCGCTACTTTTGTTATTCTGTTGTCGGGCACTGCGGATGTGCTTGCTCAGCGAGTAATCACGGTGACGGAGACCGAGACGACGACCACGACTTTCTGGGTAACGGAGAGCACGACTGAAACGGTTACTGGAGGCACCTACACGGCCTCGACGACTGTAACTGAGACCTACACGACGTACATAACCCACACTACTTCGACCACGACCACCAAGACGACCGCTTCAGGAGAGGTGACCACAACAACGACGAGGACCGTGACAACGACCACCACTACTAGGACTGGAACATCAACAGTAACGCTAAGTACCACGACGACGACAACGGTAACCACTATGAGAACGACTACAACGATATCGACCTATCTCGTGACTATCGTCACTAGGAGGACAACGACCTCTACGTCTTGGTCGACTAGGTCGACCACGATTAATGTACCCGTAACCGTGACGGTCACCGCATACACGACTGTCTCTACATTATCCTCTACAACCGTGCCCACCACCACGACCACCACGATAGCCAACCCGACAACAACCACCACGACCTACGTCTCAACACTCTCGACTGAGAGCAGCACGACGACCACTACCGTGACGACAACCACCATTACAAGAACAACGACCACAACCACGACAAGCACCACCACTAAAACGGAGGGGGCTGGATAGCAATGACGAGTCGTAGAAAGCGCGCAGGAATATCCGCAGTGGTGGGCGCAGCAATTGGTATCATGATCTTCTTCACCGTGATGATTCCCATGTGGATCTTCATGCAGAGCGTCCAGACGTTATTCATGGACGAGGTCACTAGGCGGCTCCAGTTCGAGACAGAGAAGCTGAACGAGAAGCTAGAGATAAGGGCCACGCTCCAGCCGCCAGAGCTAGACACCTACGGCAGGAGGCAGGTATTCCTCATAATTGGTAACCGTGGACCGATCGAGATAAACGTCCCCACGCTTTACGTCGAGAGCAGCAGGATAGGACTGCAGCGATTAGACAGGCAGTACAAGCTGGCTCCCGGCGAATACGTACTCGAGCCGATAAACTTCTACGTCGAGCCATACGAGACCGTCGTGATAAGGGCTCCGACACTCCGTGGAAACAACTTCGTTACACCTGAGCAGATAGGCCCGAACAGGCTGCCATACCTACTCATGGTCCAGCTCTCAAACATGAGCCTAGGCTACAGATACGTCGTGAAGGTAAGCGTCGCCACCGACCCTAGGACCGAGAAGGTCTATGGATGCGTCTCACTAAACAGCGAAGAATTCGCCGAGGGATGCAAGGGAAGCGCCGAGCAGCCGAGAGTCGCCTCAACCGTCGACGACCTCGAGGACCTATTCGTCTTCAACGTCGCGCCCGGCGTCTACACCGTCTTGGTAGTCCGCCAAGAGTGGGCTGGGAACAGATGGACCGGCGAGGCAAACGTCCTCCCAAGCCCGATAAGAGTCATAGTTGACTCAAACGTATTCGTCAAGGTCGGAGGCTCAAACGTCCTAGAGATAGAGACGCCGATACCGCTGAGGATTGAGACCACGCAGCCGAGCAGCATGGCAGTACTCAGGAACCAGACGGACCAATTATCGACCAGAGTTAAGATTCCATTCATCGTCTCACTTGGAAACAACACTGAGCCGCTCCGTAAGGTAAGGGTGGAGTTTACCACTACTGGCGAGGGTGTATCGCTAACTCCTTCGGCAGCGTCCATGACGATCGAGAGGCTATCGCCAGGCGAGTCCTTCACCGGCTACTTCGCCGTCAACGCCTCAGTTACCGGAGAGTTCGGCGGATACTTCACCTACCAGCTAAGGATTACAAGCGCGATCGGCGAAGCGACGAGCACTCGTTATGACGCTGTCTCGATCTCCTCACCAGCCACGACTGGCATATTCTACCTCTGTAAACTCTACAACCAGCAAGTCAGCATCGGAGGCAACTCGACGAGAGTAGTATCGATCGTCGCCTGCGGGGCTCCCTAGGACTTAGATAGTTTTCTATGCATTTTTTCCGAGATGACTAGTATTGCTGCGAGTAGTAGCGCTGTGAATATTGTTGCTGCTGTGCCCTCTATTATCCAGGAGCCGACGGATAGGTTGTAGATCAGGGTGAAGATGAAGTCCCAGTACGGGAAGCCTAGGTTCATCACGACGGCTATCGGCGAGAGTAGCGCCGTGAGGAATACTGGATAACTGACCAACCTGCTCTTGACGGGTTCTCCAGCGGCTCCATAGATCAGTATGCCCGCTAGGATTGCCAGGAATGGGCCGGCTGGGTAGAAGTAGTATGGGTAGAACTGCCTCGTCAGGACTCCCTGAACTGCCCCTCCGCCCCAGGAATATGTCCAGTAGTTCCTCGGGAGCAGGAAGATCGTCAAGATCATGGAGGAGGCGGCGATGCCCGGCAGCGACGGGAGCGAGAGATCACTCCTAAAAGACCTGTAAACGACCACGAATAGGAGGACCAGCGGAGAGAGCATTGGAAGCGTGTTCCAGAAGACCTGCCCCAAGCCAAGATAAGACAGTATGTACCAAGATAGTGATTGTGGAATATTAATTATGAAGGGGCCGAGAATTGCGGCAAGCGGAAGGTCATTGAACTGCATGTTGCCCCTGACGGCTGCCTCAAGAGTGCCAGTATTCCACATCCATGGACTAACGAGAAGAGCCAGAGCAGGAATAATGAGTAAGTATAAGGCTTGACGATGTTTGATCAGCTTCTGCAAAGCTAGAAGAATAACGATTATAACTGTGAAAATTAGAAACGTGAGCTTCGTAAGTACTGCTAAACATGCGGATAATACGGCAAATGGAGGTGACCATCTATGATTTGAATACAATATAGAGGCGACTAGAAGAGCTGTGAAGAAAGTTCCAACCGCATCTAGATAGGTAGACGAGTATTGGACCAAGTAGGGATCCAGCGATATTAATAAAGCCGCGACTAGGGCTGATCGCTCCGAGTACTTCCTAGCGATCATATATGCAGGAACTGCGGTTAGAACTGAGGCCGTGATCGGCACTAATAATCCCGCCTGAACCGCACCTAATATGTTGCCCAGCAAATTTATCGAGAGCCCTGTAAGGATCATTGAGACTGGAGGCACTCCCGGATTAATTCCGCTTAGAGCAGTCATATTCATTGATCTGAGGGCTTCAACATATGCGATGCCGAATCCCGTATATGTGCCCGTGTCGTAAATTGATAATCCTTGAAATCCATAGCCTGGGTTGATCCAAAGCATAAACCGTGCGGCGAAGCCTACGATTAATATGATTAGGAGAGTGATGAGCGCTTTCTTTTTGGTGAAGTGATCGGGCATGCCTGAACAACTTTAGCTAATTTTCTCCCTTATTTATTTCTTAAGATTAATGAAGCCATTAATTCATCGTTGCTCGGAATTAATGGTTATATCTGTTTCATGATGATTTTTGACTGTGTGGGTGGATTTGGGCGCGGTGCATTGGTACTTGGGAATCGTAATCGCTGGTCTAGTGGGTTTAAACACGCTGTTTTGGGGATGGACAATCGAGGAAGTCGGACAGCCCACAGTATCTTTAAAGTTTCTCTACACGTTGTTGTTTAACAGGTGGTTTATCCTAGCTATGGCATCTGGCTTCAGCGTGTCTATTCTTAGCTACTGGCTTTATGCAGATATGGGAGTTATGCTTGGTAGATTCTTCATGACGCTTTCAGCCATCGCGATCGTCATTGTGGGGGCCCTGATACTAAAGGAATCAATCAACATCGAACAAGCCATTGGAATGGTGTTGATTATTCTCGGCGCTTTACTAATTGGAAGAATATAGTGATTATTATCCGTGGTAATTTTTGGGTATGGCGTCTAGATTGTCGCCAGTGGACAGTCTTTTTAGCTTAAATAAAATTGAATCCCTTAATCCTACAGTAATGATGGAGGCAATTATCGCGTCTAGGACTGGGGAGGCATTGATGAAGAACGAAGACTGGCTGAGAGTGATAGTTATATCGCAGGGCCTGCCAGGCAGGGCGAGGAATATTGGGGCTAAATACTCGACTGCTAGTATCCTGTTCTTTTTGGATGATGACGCAAAGGTCTCGCGTGAAGCACTTGAGTCAGCCATTAAAAAATTCGAGGACCCACAAGTGGGCGCCGTCGGTGGACCCAATATTACGCTGGAGCCTGCGAGTTACTGGCAACGTGTAAGCGGTTTAGTGCTTTCAAGCCCGTTAGCTAGTGCCTCCATGGGTTGGAGGTATAGGAGGGCTATTGAAGAGCCGAGAGAAGTCGATGAGACTAGATTGACATCATGTAACTTGCTAGTTCGCAAGGATGTTTTCGAGAAGGTAGGTGGATTTCCGGAGGATTTCTTCCCTGGCGAAGAAATAGTTCTGCTTCATCGGATAAAGAAGTCTGGATACAAGATTATTTATGATCCCTGCTTTGTTGCCGCTCATAGGAGAAGGGGATTCTGGGGACACATTAAGAGTGTATTCGGATATGGCTACGGAAGGATGCTCGCCATATCTGTCGATAGGGAAATCTTCAAGCCACTTTTCGCCGCGCCTAGCCTAGGGCTATTTGTGTATTTGTTCTCAGCGTTGTACTTTCCCGCCCTTGTTTTTCTATCTCTTGGGTATCTGTGCCTCATAACCTTGGAGTCGCTCAGACTATCTGTCAGAAATGGCGGCATTAAGTATTTACCAGGATTGGTACTTCTCATCCCTCTGCATCATCTTGCCTATGCTCTTGGCTTTATGTGGGGAGCATCATCTACTAGTTTTAGG
>Ga0078972_1001300_pt3 | contig 72395 bp, 68 predicted proteins | sample YelNatPaOPGAMG01_FD_67568 | JGI IMG/M metagenome (GOLD analysis project Ga0078972, IMG submission 67568) | Hot spring thermophilic microbial communities from Obsidian Pool, Yellowstone National Park, USA - OP-RAMG-01 (SPADES assembly) (version 2) | ecosystem: Environmental > Aquatic > Thermal... | reverse complement strand
CGAGCCAGTAGGGATGCGGCATCCTCCAGGCCATCTCCCCGGAAAGGTATCCTTCCATTGTGGAGTTTGGTTTGGGCCATGAGGAATCGAATCACCATCATCCCTCTCTGTGTTTTCTCCCTTCTAGGACCTCCAGGAATGTCTCTATTTTCGATTCTATGCTCTCTATGGAGTAGAGCCTCGGATCGTTGTGGTCTCCCTCTATTATGACCCCTGGGATCCCCGTCCTTTCCGTCACAGCTCGCCTGAGCTCCGGTATGTCCTGGGAGACCATCTTGCAGCTTCGATTGGAGTGGTAGAGAAAGCCGTCGAGGCAATACTCTTTGGCATACTCCACATAGGTCTCTATCCTTCTTTGGAGGTGGAGATTGGCAGTGTAGAGATACTGCTCCGCCCAATCCTGAAAAGGATCCTCCTCTCCAACTGCCAAGGTTGCCCAGGCCCATGTGTAGAGGGAGGTGACGAGCGCTGCACCCCTCGAGTCCAGGAACTCTGATAGGCGCCTCAACTCTGGCCATATGGGAAGATTGTCCCAGAAAAGGCGAAAACGTTCCCGACTCACCGCTCCTATGCCCTTGGCGATCCTATCCTCTAGTTCGTCGAGCAGCTTGGCGTAAAAGTCCACGGCCACCTTGGTCCCTCTCTGGGCAACAATGGGGGCCATGGCAATGAACTCATCGAAGACAGTTATGGGAGAAGGCTTGTGGGTCGCAGAGAGAAGCACCTTGGTCCAGAGGTCAGATGCCTCCCTCGACAACCTTATGGTCTCCTTCAGCCTCTCGGGATCCATAGTCTTTCCCGAGATCCCCTCGAGCACATCCACGAGCTCCATGAGCTGACCCTTGATGTACTTTTCCGCCTCCTGGTCCCTCTCACCGTTTCCAGAGTGGGGCACATCTATGAGGACCATGGGAGCCCCGTACATCCTCGAGAGAACCTCGAACCACTTCGTTAGGGTTCCACATTGACTGTTGGAAACAAGAAGCAGATCCGGTTTGGGAAGGCCAAAGGTCGGGCTCTTTCCAGTGATTATGGACCCTATATCGCACCTAGCGTAAGAGCACAGATCCACCGAATAGCCCAGTTTCTCCGCTTCGGGCGCTACTTCCAGGGAGATTCTCCTCGCTCCCAGGATCACGGCGTGGTTTTCCGGGTATATGGGGATGAAATCCATGGCATAGAGGAGCTCCACTGGGGTGAATGCGTTGACGTAAGCCACGAACTTGCCATTTTGCCTGGCCATATGGGCCGCTGTGTAGTAATCGATGTTTATCTGTTTTAGGTCCTTGAGGCTTAGGAGGGGGTTCATGGAAGCTCACCTCCGAAAGTCTCCCTGAAGGCTTCCAGCCTCACCCGGATCTGAGCCATGGAAAGACCCCTGGCCGAGCCTTCCAGGACCAGAGATGGGATTCCTTCCTTTTCCAATGCCTTTTGGAAATCCGGTGTATCGAACCAGGCAGCCTCGCAGAACTTGGGATTCAGGAAGATGACCCCTGATGCTCCAGTCCTTTTGACCCTGCTCAAAAATTCATCCATAGCAGCCTTGGGCTCCTTGTGGTATCCGGGGTAGAGGGGAAGGGAGAAAAACCTAGAGACCAAACGGCCCCAGGGGTCTTCCCCTTCCTCGCCCCCATCCAAAATGGAGCGAAGTCCCACGACGAGCTCCTCGCCCACTACTGTGAACCCCAACTCATCCAATGCATCCACTACTTGTGGGGGATTCCACACCTTTCCCCTCAGATAAATGGGAACCCTTTCCCCATGGGAACAAGGGCTCCCTGGTTCTTCCCAGGGCAGAGATCGCATCCATAGGAGATGCTCTTCTCTGGGACTTCTCATCGCAGATGCGAGAAGTGAGGAGAGGCGCCTCAGGGTCCATGTGGTGGGTCTTTCCCTGTGGAGGGAATATGCCCTCCTCAAGATCTTTCTGCTTTCGGAGTAGAGGGCGAGGCTCTTCTCAAGATCCTCTTCTGTGGGGGTCTTGCCCGTGACCCCCCCGAGGAATCCTGCAAGCCTCTTGAGTTCCTCCCTCAGATATTCTCTCGCCCCGGGATGATCGATTCTCTTGGGAAGCCTCAGGAAATAGTGAGCCTTCGATGGGAACCTATTGGACCAGGTGTGGTAGAGGTTTCTCGTGGTATCGCACACATAGGGTATGATGAGACCGTCGAGGAAATCGAGCTCGCCGGAAAGGCCGAGCTCCAGGATCCCAAGGGCATGAGAGCAAGTGTAGCCTGGCATGGCCTCCTGGGCCCTTCCCACGGAAACGCTGGCCCCCTCCAGGGCCAAGGGCATGGCCCCTGATGCATGGATCAATTCTTCCGGGACATCGGGGAGGAGATGCCCTATTACCTTCTTGCCAGTCCTCTCCTTCCAAGCCCTTGCCCATCCCAAAAAATCCGAGACCAAATCCTCAAAAATGGACCAAGGGTCCGATCCCATCCTCATCCCCCTTTGGGAGTCATGGGAACTCCCGTATGTTTCGCCATCATCTCCTCACGGAGAAGGCCCCAGGCCCGGCCTCTCTGGAGGGAGCAAGGGTAATACCGTTGCCCCTCCAGGTCAACCCTTCCCCTCCCATGGATTCAGGGCGGGCCCTTGCCAAAAAGGGTTGGCCTCTCTCCTGAAAAGGGAGCTCCCTTCAGAATAGCCTCAGTTCATCCACCACATATCCCCCTAAAGCCCCTGCACCCGCTCCCACTGTAGCTCCCACGATCAAGGGGCCTCCCAATACCAAAGCTCCCGCTGTGCCCAGACCAGCACCGATTGCTCCACCGCTCAAGATCCTCTGTTCCGTGTGGCTCAACCCAGCACAACCTCCCACAAGAAGGGAGATCCCCAAAACCATAGCTTGCAGTTTCAATCTTCCCCAAGATCCATTCTTTCCCGACATCCGATATCACCTCCCTGTTTTCCCTCTCTATAGGGGGGTCATCTTCGCCCCCTCACTTGGACCCTTTCGGCCGAGGGAATATCCCCGGCCAGTTCCCCACTCGAGCCCGGACCAAATCCCAGATGGAGAATCCAACTCCTCTCCCCTATGAAGCCTCTTGTCCAGAGATGTCGCGGAGAAAGCCCCCATTGTCAATTGATAGTGAGTGTTGGGTCCTAGAGAATCCTCGCGGCAGAATCCCCACGAGAAGATCTCCTCACCCTCCCTCGAACCCGGGCATGATGGACCAAATGGCGCGAGCATCGAGGAGTCTTCGCAATGGTGAGTGGGGCTAGTCCCCATTTGAGGCCTCAGAGGTCTCACTCTTCTCTTCTCCCTTTGCCAATGCGAGGATGAGATGGAGATAGATCTCGGCTGCTTTCTTCACCTGTGAAAATTCCACCCATTCCTCTGGGGCATGAGCCTGCTCCAGGCTTCCCGGTCCCAACACAACACTCTGAATGCCAGCCCCCCAGAGGACACTCGCGTCCGAATGGCTAGGGAAGGGCTCGGGCTCCCAAGGCAATCCCAGCTTGCGGTAAGTCTCCTTCAAGGCTCCCACAAATGGGCCCTTCTCCAGCAACTGGTATCCGCCATGCACTGTGGAGAAACGGACCTTGGGTTTCTCCCCTTCCCCCACGCGACTCACTATCTCCTCTATGTCGGGCAGTAGCTCTCCTGCTGAGACCCATGGCGGCATGTGGAGATCGATCCAGGCCTCGCACCTCTCAGGGACGGCGAATCCCCCAGGCCCGCTGAAGAGATCCCTGATATTGAACACCACCTCTGGCCTCGAGACCCTAAGGTATTTGGTCAACTCCGACACAGCTACCATCATCGTCTCAACGGGGCTCCTCACCTGGCTCGCCAAGGACGCATGGACCCTTCTTCCGGTGCAGAGAATCTGGACCTCTATGTATCCATACTGCCCCAGACATGGTTTGAGACAAGTGGGCTCTCCGATTATGGCCCATGGCACATGGTATTCCTCGACAAGAGCCTCGGCTCCGTCTCCCTCCTCTTCTTCCCCCACTACCAGGAATACGCCGCAATTGACTCGGGATCCCAATTTCTCCCACGCGGTGGAGAATGCCTCCACCATTGCGGCACAACCGGCCTTCATATCAGCAGCCCCCAGGCCCAGTATCCGCTCATCCTCTTCCCGAAAGCCGTAATCCTCCAAGTCGTAGGCGGAGACCGTGTCCAAATGTCCAATGAGGGCCCATTCCATGGGGCCATCTGGTGGGAGGAGGAGAAGGTTGTGTCTTCCATCGTCCACCTCCTGTCGGACGGCTGGAAGCCCTCTTTTTCGGCAATAGCCAAAGAGAAAATCCACCAATTCCTCCTCCTTGCCCGAGGGGCTATAGATGTCCATCAAGGACTTGATGAGCCTCTTGAGCCTGGAGGCCTGTACGGTGGGGGAGGGGCCTAGGGGGGTCATGAGTGCCTCTTGGCCATCTCCTTGGAGAGGGTCTTTCTGGCTCCCAGTCGCTGCCTCAGGTTGTCCAGGTTCATGGCCAGATAGATGTGCTCCTGGGGGTGGGAGAATCCCATCTTCCTGAAGAACTTGATGGCAGCATAGTTGTCCGCCTCAGTATCCACTATCAGGATCCTAACCCCATCCTCAAGCATGAGTTCCAGCAAGGCATGGAAGAGTTTCTCCGCGACCCCTGTTCCCTGGTATTCTGGGTCCACACCGAGCCATACGAGGTGCCCGTATTTCCAAGCGGAGCGGCTCTTGGTGACAGTTGTCCCCATTGCAAAACCAACTATCCTCTCTCCCTCCTCTGCCACGAGACAAAGTTCAGGGTCGCTGTGGAATAGATCCACGACCTCATGCTCATCCCAGGTACGGTAGAGATTGGGGACATCCTCGGCCGTGAAGAGCCTCTCTCCGAGATGGAACACCTGGGCCAGATCGTCTATTTCCATGGGCCTTATGGATATGGACAAACGCTTCCTTCTGCGATGGAGGCTATGGGGGCCTGATGCCTTTTCTCTCTCTCGTGGCTCGTCTGTCTCCCTCGGATCCATCTCTCACCTTCCTAGTCAACTCCATGTCCCATTGTAAAGTGCTCCTTCTGGGTGTCAATTGTGGGTTCCAAAGGAACAGGTGGACAGGATAAAATTTCGCAGGACAATCGTTCCAGGTTCGCCAATGGTGCCCTGGGAAAAACCTCTGCTGGGAGATCCATTCCGTGAAAGCGATGGTGATAAAGAAGATCGCGAGCCTTTCGGAAAATCCCAGGCCTCTCGAGCTTGTGGAGATGGACATCCCCAAGCCAGGGAGGAAGCAGGTCCTCCTAGAAGTGTTGGCCTGCGGGGTCTGTCATACGGAGCTCGACGAGATAGAGGGACGGACCCCTCCACCCTTTCTCCCCGTTGTGCCAGGCCACCAGGTAGTGGGGAAGGTGGTCGACTGTGGCGAGGGAGTGAGAGGCCTGAAAGTGGGAGAGAGGGTTGGGGTGGGATGGATCTACAGCTCTTGCGGCAAGTGTCCCCATTGTCGGATTGGAGACGAGAACCTGTGTCCCGAGTTTCGAGCAACTGGGAGGGATGTCAATGGTGGATATGCCCAATACATGGTCGTGGAAGAGTCCTCGGCCTTCAAGATACCTCACATCTTCTCGGATGCCGAGGCGGCCCCTCTTCTCTGTGCTGGCGCCATAGGGTATCGGTCCCTCAGGCTGGCAAATATGGAGGACGGGATGTCCCTCGGGCTCACAGGGTTTGGAGCTTCGGCCCACCTTGTCCTCCAGATGGCGAAAAAGCTCTATCCGAGAAGCAAGATTTATGTGTTCGCGAGGAGCCAAAGGGAGAGGGAGTTTGCCATGGAACTCGGAGCTAGCTGGGCAGGGGACATCTCCGACCCCCCTCCGAGGCCTTCAGAGAGGATAATAGACACAACCCCAGCCTGGAGGCCTGTAATTGAGTCCCTCGCTCATCTGGATCGTGGTGGGAGATTAGTGGTGAACGCTATCCGCAAGGAAGAGGTGGACAAGGAGGTGCTCCTGGAGCTCGACTACGCGAGGCATCTCTGGCTGGAGAAAGAGATCAAGACCGTGGCCAATGTCTCCAGGAGGGATATAAGGGAGTTTCTCGATCTGGCATCCCAGATTCCCATAAGGCCACAGGTCCAAGAGTTTCCCCTGGAGGAGGCCAACACAGCCCTCAGGGAGCTCAAGGAGAGGAGAATACGAGGGGCCAAGGTCCTGAGGATCTCCTCTCCTTGAATTGGGAAGAGATCACAGCTTGACCACCTCTTCCCCATAAAAATCCCTCCTGAGCGCTTCTTGGGAGCGTTCCATGAGCTCTATCCATCCCCTCACCCTCTCCTTCCCGTAAGCCCTCTCCCAAGCATCGACTATCTGGGGGACTGGTACGTCCTCGAAACTCCCGTGGAAGGCGACATACTCCATGAATCTCCTGTTTTCCAGGTTGTAAGGCTGGAAGATGGAGTCCTCCAGGCCATTGAACTCCAAAGGCGGAACCCTGTGTTTCTCGCAGAGCTCCTTGTTGAAGGCTGGGGTCGCCTTGACCCATTTCCCCATGAGATAGAACTCCGTGAATCCGTGGTACACAAAGAGGTCGCTACCCATCCACTCTATGAGCTGGCGCGTGGCCAGATGATTTTTCACATCGGCGAAACCGAGCCTGGCTGGTATGTTGCAGGCCCTCCCCATGGCACAGAGGAGCGCTGCCTTTCCCACACAGTAACCCCTTCGCACCTCCAGAGTGCGGCTCGCCTTGTAATGCTCGGCCTTGTAAAAGGGCACATACGGGTCGTACCAGATGGAATCCCTGACCCAATAATAGAGACTCACCGCCTTTTCCAACTGGTCTCGGCACCCCCTCGTGATCTCCTGGGCTGTCTCCCAAACCTTGGGGTTTTGGAAATCCAATATCTCAGTGGGTCTCAGGTAAATTTCCATCTCCTCCGCCATAAGACCTCCCTCCATGTTCCCCTTTCTCCTCGCCCATTGAAAATGAGCGGTCCCTACTATTGGTCCTCTACTTTTTCCCTTCTGCTTCCCGAAAAGCAGAGGCTCATCTCCTTTGCCACTTCTCGGGTTTCGATCCCCGCACAATGGATCACGCTATGGAACAAATGGTCGTGACTCAAGGCCTGAGCTCTCTTGGACAGGAGATTCTCCCACTTTTCTCCGAGGGCCTGTTTGAAGGACTCGGAAGCCCAGACGATCATTGGGACCTTTCTCTGCTCCTCTACATCCTCTCTCTGGCCGTGCCCCCATCTCCCCCCCTCTCCCAGAGATTCCCCATGGTCTGACACGTACCAGACCATGGCCTTCTTTTCTCGCAATCTCTCTATCACCTGGTGAATGAAGTAGTCAGTGTAGGCTATGCTGTTGTCGTAGGAGTTTATGACCTCCTCCAGCGTACATGCTTTGGGGGACCTCCTGCTGCAGGTCGGGGTGAAAAAACGGAACTGGTCCGGGTAATGATTATCGTACCTCCAGTGGCTCCCTATGGAGTGGAGGACGAGGAAGGCCTTTTTGGGATTGTGGAGGAGAAACTCGTCCATGAAGGGGAGGAGGTCCTCGTCGAGCAACTTTGAAAAGATGTTGTGAGATTCGGGGTTGTTGTAACGGACAAAGTCGGCCTCCTTTGCCAGAGCAGAGACCCCTGTGTCGTGTCTTCCCAGAAGCCTCTGATTGGAAATCCAGGCCGTGGGAAAACCAGCTGCCTTGAAAATCCCCATGAGGGAAGGCTTCCTGAAAGATTCTCGGGGATCGTTTCCGGTGGCAGCTGTGATCATGCAGGGAACCGATATGTCGGTAAGGGTTCCGCAAGAAGTGACATCACTGAAGGAGATGACCTGGTCTCTAGCAAGATGAGGGGTCGTGGGCCTGGAATAACCATTTATCTCAAAGTGATCAGCCCGGGCAGCCTCACCGATTACGAGGACGACTATCAATTCATCTCCCTCGAAACTGGCCGAGGGAAGTGGCATGTTCCTCCGCTCCATAAAGAGGCTCTGGAGTTTGCTCCTCTCGGAAACGTAGGAGATAGTGTTCCTCGCAACATCGAAGGGAAGTCCGAGGGGCAACTTCTCTTTAGCTCCCCCATGCGCTAGCGCCGAGACTGCCCCTATCACAGCCAGAATCCCAAACCTCATCCTCGGCGAAGGTCCCTCGAAGAACTTCCCGCTCGCCCATGTGGCCAAGATGGAAAGCAGAACTGCCAAGGCTGTGGTGAGGACTAGCTCCTGGCTCAGAAAACCCGCTGCCTCCTCGAGATTTGTGTCCGCAACCAGAGCCATGGTATTGGGACCGAAGGCCTTGAGCTGAAAGGTCGAGATGAAATAACTCGCGGAACTGCTCACCAACACTGCCAAGGCAGTCCCGACGATTAGGACACCCCTCCAAAAAGAGAGAGCCATGAGAAGGCCCAAGAACATCGTGGCCTGAAGGGCTCCCAGTGTCAGGGCCGAGACCATATCCCCTTCTGACCACCAGATGATCCTCTCCCCATTGAAAAGGATTGTGTGGAGAGAAGAGAGGGCGAGGAAGAAGACCACCTGAGCCGGTACCTTCCTGCCTCTGACGGCGAAAGGGAGATCAATGGCTTTCCCCGACACTTTCTCTCACCAGCCTCCCAAAAGGTGCATGTGGAGATGGAAGATTATTTGCCCTCCGCCCCTTTCCACATTGAGGATGAGCCTGTAGCCCCTCTCAGCGATTCCTAGCCTCTGGGCAATAGCTCGAGCCTTGAGAAACATCTCTCCCACAAGAAGGCGATCTTCCTCCGTGAGGTCATTGACCGTCGGTATGTGCCTTCTCGGCACAACGAGAAGGTGAATGGGTGCCTCAGGCCTTATGTCCTTGAAGACAACGATTTCCTCTCCCTTGTAAACGAAATCCGCAGGGCTCTCCCCCCTTATTATCTTGCAGAAGACGCATTCTCTCTCCATGGAAAAGACCCTACTCCCTTTGCCTCACTTGACGAGCATCACTTCCAGCCCTGTCCTTTCCCGGAGCTCCCTCACGTGGTCTTCCACCTCATCTTTGAAAAGCACCTTGTGAAAAAATGAGGGCTCCTCTTTCCCCAGAACCAGGAGACTGCCCTTGTTCTCCATGGCGACCTCTTTTAGGACCTCGAGCATCCTCCCCTTTTTCATCACGCAGACGGGCTCGACACCCTCTTTCCTCGCAAGCTCAGCCATCCTTTCCAGTATGTGCTTGCCCATCTGCTCCAAGGAGTGCTCAGCAAACTCCGGCCTGAGCTCAATGGTAATGCCGTGGAGAAAGGATGCATCCACAGCATAAGTGATGATCAACCTAGCGCCCCTCTCTTTGGCGAGAAAGGCAGCCTCCCTAACAGCTCTCTCCGAAACCTCGGAGCCCGTGACCCCGCAAACTATGGTGTTCTCCCTCACTGAGCCTACCTCCCCGAATCTCCAAAGTCTCATATCTCAACCAAGAGAAGCCATCCCATGCAAAGCAAAACAGTGATGATCATGGGCGGAAAGGCCATCTTCGTGTATTCCATGAAGGATATGTGATAACCCGCTCTCTCTGCCATCCCCACTGTGACCACGTTGGCGCTAGCGCCTATCATGGTCCCATTTCCTCCCAGGCAGGCCCCCAGGGCCAGAGCCCACCAGAGGACCCCCCCTTGAGCTCCCGGAATCGTGCTCGTGAGGTATGCCACTATGGGAAGCATGGTAGCGGTGAAAGGGATATTGTCCACGATAGCTGAAAGGATGGCCGACACCCAGAGTATCATGAGGATAGCCACGACCAACGACCCACCCGATGCCTCCTTGACCCAGTCCGCTATCATCTGGATGAGGCCAGTCTCCTCTGCCCCCGCAACAACTATGAAGAGCATCATGAAGAATATCAGGGTGGGCCACTCGATCTCGCGCTCCAACATTTCCACTATGTTCACCCTGCTCACAACCAAAAGCAGCGCAGCCCCCGTCATTGCCGCTATGCTGGGCTCCATATGGAGCGCCCCGTGGATTATGAAGAGGAATATGGTCGCCCCCAGGACTATCCCGCCCTGGGTTAGGAGTCTCCTGTCCGTTATCTGGTACTCCTCCCTGAGCCTTCTCACCATCTCTTCCACATTCCCCACTTGTGCCTTGGAGTACTCCTTCCGATACCAGATCAGACAATAGAGGATGGAAAGGGCAAGGCAGATACCACAGATCAGCGTTAGGTTTCTCACGAAGTCCATGAAGGTGAGATGAGCGTAAGAGCCTATCATGATATTGGGAGGATCGCCTATGAGGGTCGCTGTACCCCCGATATTGGATGCGAATGCCTCTGGGATGAGGACGCTCACAGGGTTTATCCTCAAGGTGACGCACACCTCCACGGTGACTGGTATCACGAGGAGCATTGTGGTGACATTGTCGAGAAAGGCTGATATGAAGGCTGTGACGAACATCAAGAGGGATACAAGCGCATAGACATTTCCCCTGGCCATCTGGAAGCTCTTGTAAGCCAGCCATTGGAAGACCCCTGTCCTCTTGAGCACCCCCACTATGATCATCATGGCCATGAGGAGGAATATCACGTTCATGTCTATGGCCCTTATGGCGTCATGGAAGGATAGGATGGCGTATCTTGAATTGAAGGTGCCTGCAGTGTAAGTCACGAAGAGGAGAATGGCTGCGCCCAACAGTGCAGCTAGGGTCCTATGCATGACCTCGAAGGCTATTAGCACGTAGACCCCAACGAGCACAAGGGCTGCAACCCAAAATGCGGGGGATATCTCCCTCTGGAGTTCTATTGTCTTGTGAGCTATGTAGAGGCTGTTTCCCAGTTGGTCCTCCCTTTCCTTGAAAACTCTGTCCAAAAGGATGGGACCTGAACTTCTAAAGGATGGCTTTTCCACCTCCATCTCCAATCTCCCTCCATGCAAGGAGCCCGAAGGGAGCCTCACCTCCACATGAAAGCTTCCGTCACTCGATGTGGCAGTTTCCTCGAGGGGTAGCCTCCTTCCGTCGAGATAAAAGCTTATTTGCGCATCCCTCACCCCTTTTCCCTGGGGAGTCCTCACAATCCCGGTTATGGATAAGAGATCCCATGGGCCCTCCTTGGCCCCCGAGCCCTCTTCTCCAAAGCAAGGTGCCCCAAGAAGAGCCGCCAGCCCCAGAACCACCATCGCCAGGATGTATCCACGACGATCACGCACCATCCCATCCTCCTCTTTGAGCCGGAAATTTTAGCACCATATCTCCTGGCCATTGCCCCCCGAGGCCCGAAGTGTTTTTATCTCCTGCACCCTTCATGGAGAAGGGCCTTCTGGGCTTTCACTCCGTCCTTTGGGACCTCCTGACCTCCCTCGAAGGGCGAGATCTCCTTGTGAATGAGACAAGTTCTGGAACCCAATCACTCTATGAGGTCCCCCACCCTGTCTGCGACCCATTTCGCTATGGGTTTGGCCTTGTCTTGCTCCCAATAGGGTTTTGCCTCGAGGGCAGAGTTTTCATCTGCTCCGAGCTTGAGCACGTACTTCTTCCCCTCATCTGGGTTCACCTGGACTATCGCGATGCCGCCACCGAAGGTTTGGGGAATGGAGAACTTGAGGTATTCTCCCTTGGCCAATTTCTCCATCCTCTCGATGATCTCCTCTCTCCTCAGTATCATCCCGCGGCCTCCTTGTGCCCGTTGTTGGAAAAGGCTATCCCTGGGATAGCCATAGAAATTGTATTATATAGCCCCTCGAGCTCAAATCATACACCAGAGTTCCGAGGAAAGGCGGTCCCCTCCCCTGGCTCGTTCTGGACGGGTGAGGAAACAGGGAATGGATCACGAGGACTGGGACGCGAAGGAGGAGCGCGATGAGGGAGAGTCAATTGCGTAAGTTTCACAGGAGGGTCGGGATGGTCCTGGTCGCTTTCCTCATGATCCAGGCCGCAACGGGAGGAGCCTTGAGCTTCAGTGAGCTCATATCCCATGCGGGATGGACCTCGCAGAGGTCCCGGGATCTCGAGGGAAAGCCTGACATGGAGAGAGCCCCAGGGGAGGATCTCGGCTTTCACAGCCTGAAGGAGATCTCCGAGTCCATCCATTCGGGAGGAGGCCCTTGGGGAGCCCTGTACAGGATGGTCCTGGGGACATGCGTTTTGTGGATGGGAGTTTCCGGGGCATGGATCTTCGTGAAGGTTCAAAGACGCTCCAGGAAGCCAAAGGGTGCTTGAGAGAAGAACATCTTCTTGCGAAACCTTTTCCAAAAGGAGGGATCTTGACGGCGAAGGCCTGTTCGTGGTATGTGTGCAGGACAGCCGGTCTTCAAGGACCTCGCAGGCGAGATCTTGAAACTAGGTACACCCCAGGAGAGAAAGTGGTGGGCTCAGCTTGGGATTCTAAGCACCATGGGGATAGCAATGGCCATCTCCATGGCAACAGGAGTCCTGGGAGGCTATTTTCTGGACAAGTGGCTGGGCACTGGGGTATTTTTCTGGCTTGGCCTCCTTGTGGGAATTATGGCTGCTTACAGGACCCTTTGGGTCTTTTACACCAGGTACATGAGGGAGAAGCCACCTGAGGGGAGGAGATGAGTGCCTCTTTGCGGCATGACCCAGTGATCCGTAAAGTGGAGAAGAGGGCTTTGCTCCTCACAGGGGCTTTTGCCCTAGCAGGTCTCGTATTCGTATCCACCGAGTTCTCACTGGGGGCCGCAATGGGAGGAATCCTGAGTCTCCTTGGATTCAGGCTCCTCAAGAAGGTCGTTCCGAGGCTCGTTTGCCTGGAAGGTTACAAGGCGAGGATGAGGATCGTTGTGTACCATTACCTATGGATGAGTTTCATATTCGGGGTCATGGCGTCAGCGTTGTATTTCAAGGTTGTGAGTGCCATCGGTCTTGTGTTGGGATTGTCCGTTGTTGTCTTGAATCTGCTGATGATGCCCTTTGTGGAGTTGCTAAAAAAGGAGGCGGAGGTCTGAGAAGCCATGAGAGAACCCATTCAGCTCTATCACCTTTTCGGATTGCACATTCCCCACCATCTTTTCTTCACCTGGTTACTTATGGCTTGTCTTCTGGTCGTCGGGCTCGTTGTCCGATCTAGACTGGAGATGGTCCCTGGCAAATTCCAGGTGATACTGGAGGCTGTGGTGGGGGGGATTTACAACTTCTTCCACGACATCTTGGGCCACGAGACAAGACGTTTCTTCCCCCTCATCGCCACTTTGGGAATCTACATCTTCCTCTGCAACATCATGTCCTTGGTGCCTCTTTTCGACTCGCCCACGAACATGCTGAATACCACCTTAGCCATGGCCATACTTGTCTTCATATATTACAACTATGTTGGGTTTCAGAAGCACGGGGCCGCTTACATCAAGCACTTTCTCGGCCCGATTGCCTGGCTCGCTCCCCTCTTCTTCATAGTGGAGTTGATATCCAATTTCAGCAGGATGCTATCGCTTTCTTTCCGACTTTTCGGGAACATCCGGGGGAAGGATATCCTTCTCGGGGTTCTCTTCTTTCTGGTAGTGATGAGCAAGGGCATCCTATTCCTTGTTCCTCTTCCGATCTTCGTGCTGGGCCTCTTCGTTTCCTTCATCCAGGCCCTGATCTTCGCCTTGCTCACAGCCATGTACCTAGCTGGTGCTGTGGAGGAAGGGCATTGAGGCGAGGGATCGGAAGGTAGAGATAGAGTTCCATAGGAGATGAATTCCAGAAGCTGAGGAAGGAGGGAGGATTGATGCGAAGAACTGTACTGAGTTTGGGACTTGCTTTGGCAGCTGTTCTGTTTGTCGGGGTTGGTGTGGCTCTGGCTGCAGAGCCAGGGGCAGGGGGGACCAACTGGGTCAAGGTGGCTGTCATGATCGGTGCAGGCCTGGGCATAGGGATTGCGGCCCACGGAACAGGGCAAGGCATGGGACATGCCATAGCGGCCGCATGCGAGGGTACAGCCAGAAACCCAGAGGCATCGGGGAAGCTGACGACGACCATGCTCATAGGCTTGGCCCTCATAGAGTCCCTCTGCATTTACGCCCTGGTCATAGCCCTGATCATGCTGTTCGTGGTGTGAGGGGAAAGGGATGGAAGGAGAAGAGGGCGGGGCTCACCCGCCCTCTTCTCTTCTCCAGCAAGGATCCGGAGAATCCCACAAGGCATCTCCGCTCAAAGCAGGCCCTCCCAGCCTGAGAGCGAGATCCCAGGCTCTGCAATGTCTCGGGCTAAATGGTTCTTCCCACCTCATATCCTTCCCAGATGGCATCCAGTGCCTTCCTGGGGGTTTTGGCATCTCCTATAACGTGAATCTCTGGCACGAACCCCACTATCTTCTGGCTTATCTCATCCAGGGGCCTTGAGCCCACAGCCAGTATCACGGTATCACATGGCACTTTCTCCTCCTTGTCACCCCTTTGGATCAAAACGCCATCTGGTTGGATCTCCTTGGCCTTTGCCCCTGTTATCACTCTGACCCCTAGACGGTGAAGATCCTGGATCATCGCCCAGCGGGTAGATATCCCTATGTCCTGACCTATGCGCTCGAGCATCTCCACTATTGTCACCCTTCTCCATCCCCTGGTGATGAGCCTTTCGAGGACCTCCCAGCTTTCTGCCTTCTGGAAGGCCAAGAATTTCAAAGTCTCCGCCGAAATTGTCCCCGACTCGCATATGTGGAGAGCTGTCTCGCATCCAACTGCTCCTCCCCCTATGATGACCACCTCTCTTCCCACAGGGACCTTTCCCTCCAAGACCTCCCAGGCGCTCACAACGTTCCCCAGTTCCACACCCTTGATATCTGGGACGATGGGCCTTGCCCCTGTCGCGACAATCACCACTTCTGGTCTGCCCCGGCGGATCTTACCCCTGTCCATCCTCTGACCCAGGCGAACCTTGGCGCCAGAGTTCCTGAGCTGCACTTCCAAGTCCTTGACTGCCCTGCGAAAGTCACTTCTCATGGAAGGGGCGCCAGCCAGGAGGAGCTGCCCGCCTAGTTGCTCTTTTTCCTCGAAGAGGGTCACATCATGGCCCCTTCTCGCTGCGGTCGAGGCAGCCATCATGCCCCCTGGGCCTCCCCCGATCACCCACACCTTCTTTGGCCTGGGCGCTTTGTCCTCTCTTATCTCGAACTCTCTTCCCGACCTTGGATGCAACATACAGCTCACTGGCCTCATCATGAAGACGTGATCGAAACAGGCCTGGGCACATCCTATGCAGTGGACTATGTCCTGGAGGCGCCCCTCCTTGGCCTTCTCGAGAATTTGAGGGTCTGCGAGAAAGGCCCTGGCCATTCCCACCAGGTCTCCAGCCCCTTGTCTGAGGACTTCCTCTGCCACGAGGGGATCGTTTATTCGGTTACAGGCTATGACGGGAGCATTCACAACCTCCTTCACCCCCCTTGCCAAGTAAGTGAAGGCCCCATAGGGGATGCTCATGAGGAGCTGGGGGACCCTGGTCTCGTGCCAACCTCCTGTCACGTTTATCGCCTCCACTCCCTCCCGATCCAGGGCCTGGGCAAAGGCCTTGGCCTCCTCATTGGTGTGGCTGCCCGGGACGAAGTCGTTTCCAGCTATCCTGTAACTCACGGGAAAATCAGATCCCACCTGTTGCCGCACAGCCCTCAGAACCTCCAATCCGAACCTCATCCTGTTCTCCAATGGGCCACCGTACTCGTCGTCCCTCTTGTTTGTGAGGGGCGAGAGAAATTGGCTTATGAGATAACCGGCGCTTCCCAAGATCTCCACCCCGTCGAATCCAGCGTCCTTTGCCCTCTGGGCCGCCTTGGCGAAGTTCTCAATGACCCAGATGATATCGGATCTTGTCATCTCCCTCGGGGTCTCCTTGGTGAAGCGGGAGAAGACCCCGGATGGGGAGAGGGCCTGCTTGCCTCCGAGAAAAACGGAGTGAGCATATGCTCCCGCATGGTAGAGCTGGGCGAAGAGATGGCCCCCCGCCCGATGCACAGCCTCCGCGAGCCGCTTAAGACCATCCATGTCAGCATCGTCCTTCAGACTCAACATGTCCGGTGATCCGCTGTATTCATCCACGGTGCATCCCCCAACTATGGCGAGAGAGAGTCCGAACCTGGCCCTCTCCTCGTAGAACGCTATCAGCCTCTCGGAGACCTTTCCCCCGGGGGTGTAGTTGAGATGCATGGCGGTCATCACGACCCTATTGGGCAGCTCGAGCTTCCCTATCCTCACAGGCTTGAAGAGATACTCCAACATGGGGCTCACCTCCTCGAAAGGGTGAAAAAGGACCGTCTAACCTTATCCCCTCGCGCCCGGCCAGTCAACCCGTTGGGGCTCAAAGGAGATGAAGGGGTCGGCTTTGATTCCAAGAGGCCGAGACCTTGGGGTCAAGACCGGACCAAATATATCGGGACTGGGAAAATTGCGAGCTACCTTTCTTCCTCCACATGGGGTGAGTGAATGGTCGTCTCAGGAGTTGGCATAAGCTGCTGAGGGGCTTTGGGGTATTGCGATTGTGAACACAGAGCCCTTGCCTGGCTGAGACTCCGCCCATATCCTTCCTCCATGCTCCCTAACGAGCTTGTGGGTGAGCATGAGCCCTAGGCCAGTTCCCCTGGTGCCCTTGGTGGAGAAAAACCTCTGGAAGAGCTTCTCCTGGGTGGAGCGATCCATCCCCACTCCATTGTCCTCCACTTGGATGAGGACTTCGCCTGCGGGTCCCCTCTTCGTTCCGATCACGACCCTATGGCTGGATTTTTCCTTATCCTCCATACAGGCATCCAGGGCATTGGAAAGGAGATTTACAATGCATGTGTGCAATGCCTTGGGATCCACCATCACCTCACCCAGGCTATCATCTAGCTCCAGGATCAATTCCACACCAGCTGCCCGTGCCATCTCCACATAGAGGGTAGCAGCGTCTCTCACCAATTCGTTGAGATCCGTTGGTTCCATGGTGCCAATTCCAACTTTCGAGTAAGAGAGAAGGTCCCTGACCAGATGGGATATCCTCTCTATGTTCCTCTCGACCATGGCCCAGCCTTTTTGGAGCAGGGCTTGGTCCGCCTTTTTCATTGCTATTTGAGTTACGTAAACGCCCCCTTCCAGGCCCGTGAGGATGTTTTTTATGCTGTGGGCCAAGGAGGCGACTGTCTGGCCCACTATGGCCAAACGTTCAGCTTGAAGTTTTTCGTGCTCCAGGGCTTTGAGGGGCCTCAGGTCCACTGACATCTCTATCACGTGGACCACCATCCCCCACTCGTCGACAACGGGGGCAGTGTAGACCAAATAAGGGATCTCCTCTCCATCTTTGGTGACCCCGACCTCCTCGCTCCTGTGGACCGAACCATCGTAGAAGCTTTTCTCAGCGAAGCACTGGGGGCATTTGTCGGACCTTTTCTTGTACACCCTATAGCAGTGATCTCCTTCCACCCCCCCAAAGGTGTCGCGAAAGTTGCGGTTCATCTCCACGATCCTGAAATCCCTGCCTATGACCGCGATATAGGAGGGCACATGCTCGAAGAGGGCATGGAACTCCTTTCGGCTTCTCTCGAGTTGTCGCTCCCGCTCCTGGATCCTCTCGCAGGCGAGTCCGAAGGCATCTAGAAGGGGGCTCAAGGTCTTGCTCCTATGAGCAATCACAAGGCCGTGGGAACTGCCCCTGGTGATCCTGTGAAGCGCCTCAGTGAGTTCTGCCAAGGGATCGAAGATGGAGAGCTTTGCCCAGATTGTGATGACACTTCCAGAAATGAGGCAAGAGGCTATTCCAATGGCCAGTAAATATTTGAGAGGCAGATCTTCCCCACCAATCGAACCCCTCAGGAGAAGGAGCGCTATCACCCAGGAAGCCGCACAACTCGCTCCGGCGACCATCCCGGCCTTGAAGCTCAGTGCCTTGCTTCCCAATGGCGGCTGAGCTTCCGTGTTCGAGTCCTCTTCCAGGAGATCTGCATCTTTGCCTCTCCATGGGGCCGACCCGTCCACACGGATCCGCTGCCTAGGATCAGGTCCCTCCAGAGGTCTTGGCATCGAGGGTCTCCTTGATGGCGGCAAGCAAGGCCTTCTGATCTATGGGCTTTTCCATGAACCCTTCCGGGGGAGGAATGGATTTGGTGGAGATGAACCGCTTGAAGTCTATCAGGGGGTACTCGGGGGCTGCGAACCCGGTTATCATTATCACGGGAATGTCCTTGAGCTCGGGATCCTTCCTGATCTCTCTGTAAAGAAGTATCCCCGTCTTTTCTGGCATGAGAAGATCAAGACAGATGAGGTCGGGCCTCTCCCTTTTTATCTTCTCGAGTCCCTCGACCCCATCCATTGCCCAACATGTCTCGTAGCCATTTTCCTCCAAAAGGGTCGTGAGAAAAGTGACCACATCCTCCTCGTCGTCTATGACCATTATCTTTCTGGGCGACATTTCTTAACCCCCCTTGTCTTTGGAGCTCTTGTCGGGAAGACCCCTCGATGTCCCATGGAGTATCTCCCGTATGGTCCGCAGGAGCAGCTCCCTGTCTATGGGCTTTTCTATGTACCCCTCTGGCCCTGGGACCGACCGCTCATAGACAAATTTTCTGAAATCTATTCCGGGAAACTCCTCTGCCTTGAAGCCAGTGACCATGACCACTGGCACATCCTTGAACTCTTCGGATTTCTTGAGCTCGCGATAGAGGGCAATTCCCGATTTCTCGGGCATCAGGATGTCGAGACATATGAGGTCCGGCCTGGTCTTAGCCAAAATGGCGCTTGCCGCCTTGCCATCCTGTGCAGTCAAGACCTCATAGCCGTTTTCTTCCAGAAGAGTCGTCAGATATGTGAGCACATCGGGCTCGTCTTCCACTACCAAGATCCTCTCGCCCACCTTCTTGCCCTCCTTCCTCCCCGGGCTTTCCTCAGGCATGCTTGCCGGGCAAGTTACACTCCTTGAGGTCATCCCCGAGGTAGAGTCTCTCGTTCTCAGCCAGAATTCCCAGGGACAGACAAATCAAGGTCCACAGGTGAACCACTTTGAAGTCCCTACCATAATGGCGCGCCAGCTCCATTATCTGAGAATGGCAATTGTGACAGGGGGTTATCACATACTTGGCCCCTGTTCTGTCGATCTGTTCCAGCTTCAGCCTTCCAAACTTTAGCCTCTCCTCAACGTAGGGATTCTGGAGGAAACCCCCTCCTCCCCCACAACAGTAGTTGTTGGACTTATTGGGCACCATGTCCACGAAGTTCTCCTCTCCCACCACTGCCTTGACCACGAACCTGAGTTCATCCGCTATCCAATCCCCCAAGGACTGTCTCACGAGCTTGCAAGGGTCCTGGACCGTGAACTTTATTCCGGCCTCGTTCCATTTGGAGTTCACCTTGAGCTTTCCTTCCCTTATCCCCTTTGCATAGAACTCTATCACGCTATGGAGTTCCCAGTTATGAGGGATTTTGAACTTTTGCAATCCAGCCTGGATTGCGTAGAACGCATGCCCTCATTCAGTTTCAATGAAGGTATGGCATCCTAACTCATCTACGATGCGGGCCTGCTGCGCAATGATCCTGGCCCAGTTGTCGTCATCCGCAAGAAACATGCAGTAATTTTCTCCGCCCCACATTTCCGATGAGTAAGTCCAGTCAATGCCGCAAAGATGGAGGATCTTCCAGAGGGGAACCATCTCCTCTGGCTCTGTAACGGGCTCTCTTGAGTTCTGGTTCAAGTAATAGGGAGCGCCCTTCTTGTCTATGGGGGCCTCGAGGTTCTCCCATCCAGGCTGGGTGGAACGGACATCCGCCAGCACATCCTGAACCACGAATATCCAATCCTCCTTGGGGATGCCCATGGCCCCACCCCTCTGGACATGGTGGTCGCAGGAGGCCCTTATGCCTTTTGGTCTCTGGTCTCTGGGCCAGGACGCCCTCGCCTCATAGACCAGCTTGGGGATGTCGACCTCCATGGGGCAAGCATAGATGCACCTCTGACACTGGGTGCACATCCACACCCAGGGGGTGCTCAGCACCTCCTCATCGAGGCCCAGGATGACCATTCGAACGAATTTTCTGGGATCCATCCCCGCAAGACCCGAAGCAGGGCACCCTGACACGCATGTCCCACACAACATGCACATGTCCAGATTCCCCCCTCCAGGTATAGCGCTCTTCACCCTCTCCCTGAAGCTGGCTGCCCTTTCCTCCAGCGAAAGAACATCGGCCATGACCTGATACCTCCCCCATTCGAGTCTCTTGTGACTTTAGGCTGAACCCACGCCATCCTGAAGCGGTTCCAGACTGACCTGTATCTCCTTCATAAGGCCCTTTTCCTCGAGTCCTCTCACGAAGGCGGCCCCGCTAGGACATGCTGTTGCACAAGAACCGCAACCCCGGCATGCAAGAGGATCTACCACTATTCTCTCCTCCTCCTCGTCAACCCACCTGGCCCCATAAGGGCAAGCAGCCACGCATAGTTGACAGAGGGTGCAGAGGCTGGACTTCACCTCCGCGATTACCCTCGGAGAGACGATCACTTCTCTGGTCAAAACAGTGAGGGCCTTTTGGGCAGCTGCCTGAGCCTGGGCAATGGTCTCCTTTATGGAACGGGGAGAGTGAGCAGTGCCGCAAAGGAAAAAGCCGTCTCTCGTGCACTCCACGGGTCTCCATTTTGGATCGGCCTCGACAAAGAAGCCATCACCATTTCTCTCGAGTCCCAGGGCTCGGGCCAACTCCCCACTGCCTTGGGGGACCATCCCTGTGCTGAGCACGAGGATGTCGGCTTTTATGCTCACTTCTCTGCCCAAAACGGGGTCCTGGAATCTGACTGTGGGGATCTCTCCATCCAAGAGGACCTCTGGCTCTCGATCCTTTCGATACTGAATGAATCTCACGCCCTGGGACCTGGCCTTGGTATAGTATCCCTCAAGGGATCCATAGGTCATCATGTCCCGATAGAAAACGTATATCCTGGCATCCTTGTTCCACTCGAGCACCTTGAAGGCATTCTTGAGGGCCGAAGAGCAACAGACCCTGCTACAATAAGGTCTCTGCTCGTCTCGTGAACCCACACACTGGATCATCACGACCACTTTGAGCTGTTCCTTGGGAATCTTGAACTGGGCCAGGGCCTCCTCAAATTCCTCTTGGGTGAGAATGCGAGGGCTCTTACCATAGGAGAACTCCTGAGGCCTCACCGCTACCGCGCCTGTCGCGACGATCGTCACCCCATGCTTCACGGTGGTGTAAGATCCTCCATTTCCTCGCAAGAGGCTCTCGAACCTTCCAACGGAGCCTCTGGTCTCGACCACCTCGGTATTTGTCAAGACCTGAACTCGAGCTTCCTCAAGTTGTCTCAAGGTATCGGAGAGAAGCCTGTGGGGGTCGAGGCCGTCGACGGTGTAATGGATCTGACGGAGCCTTCCCCCGAGCTTATCCGTTCTCTCAACCAGGGTCACCTGATGGCCCATCCTGGCGATGGCAACCGCGGCCGTCATCCCCCCTATGCCTCCGCCTATGACCAGGGCCCTCTGTTCCACTGGCACTGACACGGGAGGGGTAGGTCTCACACTTTTCAACCTCGTGTAAGCTCTCTCCAACAGGAGCTGGGCTTGTCTTGTCACCTGGTTCGAGTCGCTGCCCAGTTGGAGCCTCGAGGTGTGCAAATCCACCACTTCCATGAGAAGGGGACCGAGGCCGAGGCGAGTGGCCAAATCGTGGAACTTCCTGCCATAGAGATGGGGGAGACAGGCTCCCAAAAGGAGACGGTTGGTGGCAGTGGGTGCGAGCTCCCTCGCCAGATCATCCAGGGTCTCATCCGAGCAAAGCCTATCAACCTGGATCACCTTCTCCACAGAGGTCTGGGAGCGAAACCTCTGCGCGAGAAGGTCCCAATCAATGCGAGGCTCCGTGGATTCCGCGCATCGGCATAGCACCATGGTCACCTTCGGCATCTCTCGGCTCAGGTCCTTCTCCTGGACCTTGTCTCCTCTTGCCGGTAGGCGTCCCTTGGAGGCCAAGAATATGGCCGCCTCATTCGCTGCAGCGCTCCCCTGGACCAATGTCTCGGATATGTCCTTTAGTCCTGTCATGGACCCACAGACAAAGACCCCTGGATTCTGTGTGAGGACGGGAGAGAATCCCTTGGTCCCGACAAAGCCCAGGTCGTCTACTTCCACACCCATGGTCTCGAGAAGGCCCTTGAGCTCCCCTTGAGAACCCTGTCCGGTCGAGAGAACCACGAGGTCGAAGAGCTCTTCCTGTATTTCTCCCTGCTCGTCCACGTAACGGATGGAGATGCGATCATCTACAGGCACACAGCTGTGGACGCGGCACCTTATCAACCTGACGCCCTTTTTCTGTGCCTCGAGCTGGTATCTGTAAAAGCCCTTCCCATAAGTTCTCATGTCCATATAGAAGACAGCGGTGTCCGTTCCTCCAAGACTCGCCTCCCTCACGAGGACAGCTTCCTTCAACGCGAACATGCAACATACAGAAGAGCAGAAATCGCGGCCCAAGTGCAGATTTCTCGATCCAACACATTGGAGCCACGCCACCTTCTCGAGCGGTTTGCCATCTGCAGGCCTGATGAGCCTTCCCTCTGTGGGGCCCAGGCTGCTCAGAATCCTTTCAAACTGGAGGCTTGTGACGACGTGGGGATTGGTCCCGTATCCATATAGATCCTGGAAAGGCGCGGGATCGAAAAGACTGCTTCCTCCAGCCAGAATGATGGCTCCCACCTCCACACTAACCTGACTGTCAATGAGGAAGAGATCGATGGCTTGTGTGGGGCACTGAAGCATGCACTGGCCGCACTTGGTGCAGTGGTCTCGATCTATCAAGTAGGTGTTGGGAAGGTTTTGCGGCACTGGGCGGTACACAGCCTTCCTGAAGGACAATCCTAGATTGAATTCGTCGGGCACTGTTACTGGACAGACCTCCACGCATTTTCCGCATCCTATGCAACGTTCCGTATCAACCTGCCTGGCCTTCCTCACCAAAAGGACCTGGAAGGCTCCGGGCTCACCCGACACAGCTTTCATCTCCGTAAAGGGGAGAATCTCTATGTTGTCGTGGAAAAGGGCCTTCCTCATGCAGAACTCAGAAGCGCTTTCCCTCCCAATAATGGGCAGCATCCTGCACATGCCACAATGATTGTTTGGAAACTGGTAATCGAGCTGGGAGAGGATCCCCCCTATAGCGGGTGAGCTGTCGATGAGGAGCACCCTGTAGCCCATTTCAGCTAGGTCCAAAGCAGCTCGGATCCCTCCTACCCCCGCTCCCACTACCAGAACGCTCGGCTCTCCTTTTCCCATCCGAGGACCCTCTTTCACGGCCATTTACTCTCCCTCACTTACTGGAAGCTATCTCTTGAAACTCGTTGTCATAGAAGACAGCTAGGGGCTGAGGTTCTGCCAAATCGCGCCCGGGCTCATAGGAGAACAAGGCCTGCGTTCGCATTGCGATGCTCCTGAAGAGCTGAGACACGGGAATTTCGCTCGGGCACACACTGGAGCATTGGCCACAGCCCACGCACAAGGTGCTCATGTGCTGCATCCGGGTCAGATGATAGAAGACAGTGTCTGTTGGCATGCGGAGGCTGCCCTTTTTCCTGGCCCACCTGAAAAATTGCTCCGAGTCGTGTTGAAAGGTATCCGTCACAAATACGCACTCGCGGCAGTAACAGACTGGGCAGGCGACCCGGCAGTTGTAACAGTTGATGCAATTGGCAAGGACCTCCATCAGACCTCCCAGGTCACTGGTTCTCCGGGATATCTCTTCCAGCCACTTGTCTCGGAAGGAGATCCTTTGCTCCAGGAGGGCCCCGATGGCACCTTCCCTTTCGGGAGGCTTATGGGCCTCACTCAACCCAAGGGTTCCCAAGGCTTCCTTGCCTCTTTCTGTCAGCCCTTCCAGGGCCAATCCCCTCTCCAGGTCCTCACCAATGAGGCAGATTCGGATGTCAACCCCTTCGGGCACGGGATGCTCGCAGGCCTTGCACGCCTCAGCCAGCTCGAACCCGTCCCCAGGAGGGTTCCTCCCTTCCTTCATGGCCCGATAGAAATTGACAGAGAAGGACGGGTCTTTTTGGTCCAGTGCGAGGAAGTCAGAATTCTCGTACCGGCCGAGGCACTCCAGCCCTATGAGGAGGGTATTGTCGACTCTGGCCTGTTTGAGCTTTACCAGTTCCACAAAAGGGCGAATCTCGCACGGCCTCATCACCAGGGCCAGTCTCTTCCCCGTCTCGTCCCGGGTGAGCTGCGAGGCAAAGCGAGCGCCATTTGTTGGAACCACAGGAGCCAATGGGTCAGCCCATCGGATCCTTGCCGGGTCCACAACCAGGGTTTGCATGGGCAAGCCCTTGTAAGGCAGCCTTGTGGGCACCATTATGGCCTCCACGACTCCCTTGTCCAAAAGGGAGACAAAAAAATCCCTCACAGCCTCGAGGACCTGTCCCTCCTCCGCCTCTATTCGCGCGTAGTCAACCATCTTCCCTCCCTCGGTCATCCTCTTGAGTTCTAGTCCCCATAATTCCATAGCCTCTATTGCTCATCTCCATTGCCGCTCCCTGGTCTTGTATTCCGTCAACCGGGCTTTTGCTCTATGCCACTAGCTTCTGCCTCACTTGACTTGGCCCGAGGGCCTTTATCTTCTCGACCATCTCTTTTATGGTCTCGGCAAACACATTCCCCTCGCTTGCCGCAATCCATCTGAGCCAGAGGCGGTCCTCCTCGAACCCAAACCTCCTCAAGATCTCCTTGAGCAAGGCCACTCGCCTTCTCGCCTTGAGATTGCCATTTATGTAATGGCAGTCCCCAGGCCAACATCCACCGATGAGGACCCCATCCGCTCCTTCGAGAAAAGCCTTGAGAACGTATTTGGGATCCACCATACCGCTGCACATGACCCTTATGAGGCGCACATTGGGGGGGTGTAGCAATCTGGAGGTCCCTGCCAGATCAGCTGCGGTAAAGGTGCACCAGTTACATACAAAGGCTACTATCACGGGTTCGAATTCAGCCATCTCCCTTTCTCCTCCTTTTGAGCCCATCAATGGGGAATATCCCTCTCTTCTCGCCCTGACCTGGGAGGGGGCCCCTTCGTCTCACATCGGCTCTGCATGTTCATGCAGCCTCTCCAAACCTGAGTCCCTCCAAAAGGCCATCTATCTCCGCGAAAAGTTGTTTGTCGGTAAAATGCTTGACCTTCGCTGCTCCGCTAGGGCAGTGTGCAGCGCAGCTTCCACATCCCTTGCACACGGCTTCATTCACCACGGAGACATTCCTCGTCTCATCGAACTCGATGGCTGAATAAGCACAGAGGCCTCTGCATACCTGGCAACCGACGCAGATATAGGGGTCAATCTCCGCTATCGTGGGGCTGACGCTTACCCTTCCGTAACTGCTCAGGGCCAGGGCCTCGCTGGCAGCCGCTTTGGCCTGGGCAACAGTGTCCGGGATGTCCTTGGGCCCTTGGCAAGCTCCGGCGATGAAGACCCCGGATGTTGCCGTGGAGACCGGCTCCAACTTGGGATGTTCCTCCAAGAAGAAGCCGTCACGCCCTATACTGATACCAAAGGTCCTCGCCACCTGCTCCGCGTCCTTTCTCTTCTCCATGGCCGCACAGAGGATCACCATGTCCACAGGAACCCGCAAGAGCTTCCCCAGGAGGGTATCCTCCGCAACCACTATGAGCTTCCCCTTCTCGGAGTCATCGAGGGCCTCATCCGTGACCCTTGCAGCCTTTCCGCGAATCATCATCACGCCTTCGTCCTGAACCCTTTTGAGAAACTCCTCGTAGCCCTTCCCGAAGCACCGAAGGTCGATGTAGAAATTGTAGACCTGGGTCTCATGGCCTAACTTGTCTTTTATGAGATGAGCGAACTTGAGGGCATACATGCAGCAGACCCTGGAGCAATACTCGTGGTAATTGACATCCCTGCTACCTATACAGTGAAGGATGGCAACGCTCTCGGGGGGCCTGGTGAAGGCCCCGTTTTGATCCCTCATGAGGATCTTCCCGCCTGTGGGACCAGTGGCGTTGTTGAGCCTCTCGAACTCCAAGCTGGTGAAGACATTGGGGTACTTCCCGTAGCCAAATTGGGTCATTGGCGTAGGGTCCATGAGGTCGTAGCCTGTTGCCACGATGATGGAGCCCACTTCTAGCTCCACCACCTCATCCTCCATCTTGTGATCTATGGCCTTGGCCTTACACACTGAAACGCATTCCATGCACTCGGAACATACCCCGCATGACACGCACCTCTGGGCCTCTGCCGAGGCATCCTCTCTTGGGAGGCCTAAATTCACTTCGGAAAAATCCTTCCTCTTGTCCGGGGGCAGCGCCATGGCCTTGGCCCTGGGCCTCCTGGGGATCTCTGGAGACACCTCCGACCAGTTCTGGCCGGAGGGCTTGGAGGGCCTTCCCTCCCGCAAGTCGAGACCCCTCAGGTATCTGTGGATGGAAATTGCCGCCTCTCTCCCAGCTGCCACGGCCTCCACTGCAGTGGCGGGGCCTGTCACCAAGTCTCCGCCCGCAAAGACACCCTTTCTTGTGGTCTCGTACGTCACGGGATCCACCACAACGGTGCCTCGCCCGCTCACTTGGAGCCCCTTGATCCCCTCCAAAAATCGTGTATCGGGGACCTGACCAATGGCCGAGATCACCGTGTCCGCCTTCACCTGGAACTCTGAGCCGGGAATGGGCACGGGTCTTCTCCTCCCTGTGGCATCGGGCTCACCGAGTTCCATTCTCACGCACCTTAGTCCTTTCACTTTCCCGTCCTGGGCGATCACCTCCACAGGCGCCACCAGGAACTCCAGCCGCACTCCCTCCTCTATGGCTGCCTCAATCTCCTCCGGGTACGCGGGCATCTCTGCCCTGGTTCTGCGATACAGGATGCTCACGGAACTGGCCCCCAATCTCATGGCGCTTCTGGCAGCATCCACAGCCACATTCCCTCCCCCTATCACCACGACCTCGGGGCCGATCTGGGGCCGCGAGCCGAGGTTGACCTCTTTGAGAAAGCTCGTTGCTGGGATCACACCGGTCGTCTCCTCACCAGGTATTCCCAGCTTGGCGCTTCGGTGAGCTCCTGTGGCCAGGTAAACCGCCTGGTATCCCTCCTCGAATAGATCGTCTAGGGTGTGTCCAGCTCCTATGGGGCTGTCCAGCTTTATCTCCACACCGAGGCGTCTGAGATAACCGATCTCCCTTTCCAAGACCTCGGGAGGAAGCCTGTAGTCGGGGATACCGACCCTCAACATTCCCCCGGCAACTGGCAAAGCTTCGAAGATGGTCACCCTATATCCTTCCAAGGCCAGGAAGTACGCGGCAGAAAGCCCCGCTGGCCCCGAGCCCACAATGGCTACCCTTTGCTTCTTTGGCTCTATCGCGGGCACGGGAAGGTTCTCCCAGTCCACCTGGTCGGCGGCGTATCGTTTGAGCTCCCTTATGGCAAGGGGCTCATCCAGGTCTCCTCTTCGGCACACTTTCTCACAGGGAGCAGGGCAAATACGGCCCAAGGTTCCAGGCAGGGGTAACTTTTCCATGATGAGTCTGAGGGCCTCCTGGTTCTTCCCTTGTCCGATAAGCGCCACGTATCCCTGGACGTTAGTGCCGGCAGGGCAGGCTTGAACGCAAGGGCCCCTGTCCTTCTTCTCTATGACGAAGGTCACGGGAACGGCCTGGGGGAAGGATCTGTAGATGGCCTTCCTCTGGCCCAGTCTCTCGTCCCACTCGTTGGGACGGGCAATGGGACAGACATTGGAGCACTCCCCACAGCCTGTGCACTCCGGTTTGACATATCTCGCTTTCTTGCGCACCCGAACCCTATAGTTGCCTATGAATCCGCTCACTTCCTCGACTTCGCTGTAAGTGAGAAGCTCTATATTGGGGCTCTGAGCCACCGAGACCATCTTGGGCGTCCCGATGCATGAGGCGCAGTCTAGGGTGGGGAAGGTCTTGTCGAATTGAAGCATATGGCCGCCGATTGTTGGCTGCCTCTCGACGAGGTAAGCCTTGTAGCCAGCTTTGGCCACATCGAGGGCTGCCTGCATCCCAGCTATTCCACCCCCAACTATGAGCACATTGGGGTTGACCGGGTATTCCACAGTCTCCAAGGGCTTGTGAAACCGCACCCTGTTGACGGCCGCCCGGATGAGGTCCTTGGCCTTGGCTGTGGCCTCATCCTCGTCCTGTGTGACCCAGGAGCAATGCTCCCTTATGCAGACCATGTGGAAGGAGCGGAACGGATTAAGCCCCCCCCTTTTCACGGCACCTCGAAAGGTGATCTCGTGCATTCTTGGGGAACAAGATGCCACGACCACTCGAGTCAATCGGTGCTCAGGGATGTCCCTCTCTATGAGCTCCTGGCCTGGATCGGAGCACATAAATAGATAGTCCCTTGCAACCACAACGTCTTTGAGCGTTGCAACGTAATCCCTCACCTCGCTCACGCGCACCTTGCCCGCTATGTTCGTCCCGCAGTGACAAATGTAAACCCCTATGCGCTCTCCCATTTTCATCCCCTGTCAGAAAGCATTTGTCCTTTTCCTACCATGGGATTCATCATCTCGCCTCAGTCCTCGATCGCCTCCGAGAGAAGCTCCGAGAGCTCCATAACCCTCATGCTCTCGGATCTACCCGTGGTCTTGATGGCATCCTCGAACATGGACACACAGTAGGGGCAAGCCGCCACTATCACCTCGGCCCCGGTCTCCTCGGCCTGGGCAACCCTCAATTCCGAGAAACGTTCCCCGGAGGGAACCTCCATCCATATCCCGCCGCCACCCCCTCCACAGCAGAGACTTTCATCCCTGTTGCGCTTCATCTCCACCAATTGGACCCCAGGGATAGCGCGGATAAGCTCCCTTGGCGGTTCATAGATACCGTTGTGGCGGCCAAGGTAACAGGGATCGTGGTAGGTGACCTTGAGATGGAGAGCCTTTTTCAGCTCCAACCTTCCTTGTCTGAGGAGGTTAGCCAAAAGGACCGAGTGGTGCACGACCTCCAGACGGCCGTCGACCTCCTTGTAATCCTTGCGAAACGCGTTCAGACAATGGGGGGATGCCACAAGGATCCTGCGAACCTCCTTCTCCTCGAAGAGGGCTACGTTTGCCTGGGCCAGCCTCAGGAAGAGCTCCTCTCCTCCGAGCTTGCGGCAAGCGTCTCCACAACAGCTCTCCCTGTCCCAACCAAGCCCGAAGTTCACCCCACAAGCCTTGAGGACCTTCACCAGGGCCCGGGCTGCTTTTTGGTTCCGGGGATCGTAGGCCTGGGTGCAACAAGTGAATAGCAGATATTCTGTTCCGGGGCCGTAGGTCGGCACCTCGAGACCTTCCGACCACTTGATGCGCTCGCTCCGATCTCCTCCCCAAGGATTGCCTCTGCTCGCCAGGCTGCCCAAGGGCCCCTTGAGGGAGGCTGGAATCGTCCCGGTCTCGTTCATGATTGCCCTCATGGAACGGACGACATCTATGATCTCAACTCCCCGAGGACACTTCTGCACACACGTGTTGCAAGTGACGCAGTTCCAAAGGGCCTCGGACTCAAAGCCTTCCAGGCCCAATTGAGCCAAGCGGATCATCTCCCTAGGGCTGAACCTCTTGACCAAGTTCCAAGGGCAGAGCCCTGTGCACGTTCCGCACTGGATGCATATCCTCAGGGTCTGACCAGCCACCTGTGCTATGGCTTCCGTGACCTCGGGAAATGGCGCTAGTATCTCCATCCTGCCCTCCTCACGATGCCTCGAACGCCTTCAACACACCCCTTGCTTCCACCAAGTGTTTGGATAACCACTCGTTGGCCTTGGGAATCCGAGCTGCCAGCGCCAACAACTCCGTCACATAGAAGACGGGAACCGGGGCGGTCTTGGGCGCCCTCAGCTCCAGGTTCATGTGGCATAGGGGACAGAATACGACCAGACAGTTCGCCCCTGAGCGACGGGCGTAATTGTGGATCCTCGCCACCAACATCTGGGAGTGGCCTGGCTTGACCACCCCGAGACCAGCGCCGCAGCATTGTTCCTCCATGCCCCATCGAAGGGGCTCGGCTCCAAGAAACCCTAGAAGTCTCTCCAGCTCGGATCTCGGGGAGTGCCCGTCCAACCCCGTGATCCAGATCTGACGGCTCAAAAGACAGCCATAGTAGAGGGCCACCTTGAGCCCTCTGAGGGCGCCTTCCTTGAAGATCGTTCTCTTCTCAGCCGCAAGAGAGATGAGGGGCCCCAGGAAGAAGACCGGTTTGGTCTTCCCCGAAAGATGAGCGCCCCAGGCCTCCTTCACTGATTGGTTGAGTTCCTCTTTCTCGAGGACCTTGCGCCTTGCGTCCCACAGGCGCACGTAGCAACTGGGACAAAGAGTGAAAAGTGCCTCCATCCCTTGATCTTCTGCCAGGAGGAGATTCCTTGCGGGAAGGAGGAACGATGCCCGGGAGTCGATGCTGTGGGCAGGCGTAGAACCACAGCAGCTCCAGTCAGCCAGCGTGCGGATCTCCACCTGAAGGAGGGATAGGACCTCGAAGTAAGACTCTGCCATCTCCTTGCCACTGGAGACGAGGGAACACCCGGGATAGAAGTTGATCTCCCGCAACCCCGCTATGGAAGAACACAATTGGGCAATCATGCGATGCCTCCCAGGACCTTCTCGATATCCCTTGCCCCTTTCACCTTCTCGGGAACTAATCGGAGCCTGCCCTTCCACATCATCCGAAGGCCCGCTATGGAATCCTGAAATAGATTCCCCGTGGAAAGCTTGTAGCGAATCGTGAAGCCCAACTCGAAAACTCGGCCCCGCTTTCGTATCTCCCGGAGGAAGCCTTTATGGAAAGCCAGCACGCTGGGCTCCTTCACCTTCGCTCCCTTTTCCATGGCGATCTGTCTCAGGGCATCCATGAGGGCAGGGATGTCCACCCTGTTGGGACACTGATCGAGACAGTTGAAACAGCCTATGCAGATCCAGATGGTTCTCGACTCCAAGACTTGCTCCCTCATTCCCCTCTGGATCATGCGAATGATCTGGTTGGGTTTGTAGTCCATTAGCTCTAGGGCCGGACAACCCGCTGCACAGGACAGACAATGGAAACAGGCCCCAAGGGATATCCCGGCCCTGGAGGCAACTTCCTGGGCAAAGTCAGCTCTCATCTGTCTCCTCCGAGAGATTCCGCTTCAGGACCTTTCTCAGAGTCCGTATAAGGGTGGGAGGATCTATGGGCTTCTCAAGGAAGGCTATAGGCTTGGCGAGCTTGAGGGAACGGAAAAAGGAACCGAAGTCCTCTATGAAGCGGAGATGAACCCCCGTGAGCACGACAGTGGGAATCTTCTCCAAATATCCTTCCCTGCGCATTTTGTTGAAGAGGACCACGCCGCTTTTTTCGGGCATCACCAAATCCAGAATTACAGCGTCGGGGCGAATCTTGCGGAGCTCTTCCATGGCCTCCTCAGCATTTGCAGCCTCTCGCACCACAAATCCTTCCTGGGTTAGGATTGTCCTGAGATACAGCCGCACATCCTCCTCGTCGTCCACAACGAGGATCATGGGAGCAAGGCACACCCTCTCCTCCTTGAGATCGATATCCCTCCCAGTTCCCATGCTCGCTCCCATCGCCCGGCTCATCTCCCCTGACCCTCAGCCTCCCCTCGCACGGATCCAAAGGCAAATAACGTGCCTGGCCGGACTCGGGCCTCATTTCCCCAGCTCAAATGCGGAGAAATCAGATCAAGCGGGGTCCCATATGCCCCTCGGAAAAGCCTTATCCAGCGGGCTCAGACCCCAGAGGGCTCCTCGATGATGCATTTTTGAAAAGTTTTTCTGGAAACCATTTCAGGTAGGCCCTGAACACTTGGAGCAGCGGATACTTCACATTGGAAATGACCCATTTCACGGCTGAAAAGGCTCGATCCCATAGCGTTTCATCTTTCTCCAGAGGGTCACTGAACTGATCCCCAGTCTTTTAGCGGCCAATGCCCTTTTCCAGTTGCACTCTCTCAGATGCCTGAGTATCAGCTCCTTCTCCACCGACTCTATGGCCATACGACGGGTCCTCTGGCCCTGTTCCTGGGATTTCAATGGCGCCTCGGTTATGTGCCGAGGGAGGTCCTGGAGCTGGATCAAGACTCCTCTGTTGTGCACGAATGCGTGTTCTATGGCATTTTCGAGCTCCCGCACATTTCCCGGCCATGGGTAACGATAGAGGGCATCCATTGCTTCCCCTGAAAGGCCGCGAATCCTTCTACCCATCTGGTGGTTGAACTTTTCTATGAAATGGTTCACCAAAAGGGGCAGATCTTCCAGCCTGCTCCTCAGAGGTGGCAACTCTATGGGAAACACATGAAGCCTGTAGTAAAGATCTTCTCGGAAGCGGCCAGCCTCCATCTCCTTTCGGAGATCCTTGTTGGTGGCAGCTATGAGACGGATATCCACACGGATGGTGCGGATGTCTCCGACCCTTTGGAACTCTTTCTCCTGCAAGACCCGCAGAAGCTTGACCTGGACCGCGGGTGACAACTCTGCCACTTCGTCCAAGAAGAGAGTGCCGCCATTGGCCATCTCGAAACGACCCGGTTTGTCCCGAATCGCCCCTGTAAAAGCACCCTTCACATGCCCGAAAAGCTCGCTCTCCAAAATGGACTCGGGCAATGCCGAGCAATTGACAGCTATGAAAGGTCTGTCCCTCCTCTCGCTTCTGTGGTGGATGGCCCTGGCAACTAGCTCCTTCCCTGTTCCGCTTTCTCCGAGAATAATCACGGTCGTATCGGTCCTGGCCACCTGCTCCATTCGGGCATAGACCTCTTGCATGGCAGGGCTGTTTCCAACTATGTGGCTATAGTCGTAAGTGAAGGCGAGCTCCCGTCTCATCCACTGCAAGGCAGTGATGTCCCTCAGGGTCTCGATACCTCCTATGACGCGGCCCTGGGAGTCCCGAAGCGGGCTAGCTGTAACGAGCGCGGTGATGTGCCTGTGATTGCGATTGACAAAGGTCACTTCCCGGTCGAAGACGGGAAAACAACAAGACAGTGCCTTCTCCATGGGGCAATCCCCTTGGCACACTGGGCTCTTGAAGACATCGTAACACTTCCAACCTATTACCTCGTGGGGCTCATAGCCCGTTATCTCCGAGGCAGCCCGATTGAAGGAGGTTATGCGCCAATCCCTGTCGAGGGTGAGAACCCCTACTGGCAGACTCTCGAGGATGGTCTTGAGCCAAAGGAGTTCCCGGTGTTCCAGCTCCCTCTCCTCAGGGTCCTGAGGCGAATTTCCAGAAAGGACCAATGCCTTCCCCTCCGAGCCGAGATGATTGCGGTGGATGGTGGAGAGCTCTCGCCTCAGAGTTTAGCAAAAATCGGACCAGTGAGTCCCACTTTTTGGCCCCGCAGGACTCACTTGGGCCAAGAAATCCGGGAGGATTTGGATGCGATTGGGACTTACTATGGGTCTAGGGTGGAGAAATCCCCATGGATCTCCCCACGACCTCGGCCAAGTCCATCACCTCCAAGGAGGCAGCCTCTCCCCGCTCCTTGCAAGCATCGGTGAGCATCTTCGCGCACAGGGGGCACGCTACTGCCAGAATGTTAGCACCCGTAACAGTTGCTTCCTCGAACCTGATCTTGCTTGGTCTCGGGCTCAACCTTCCCAATATGTCCGTGAAGAAATTCCCCCCTCCGCCTCCACAGCAAAAGGAGTTCTCCCTGTTCCTTCTCATCTCCACGAGTTCCAGGCCTTCTATGGCCTTGAGGATCCGGCGAGGCGCGCCGTATATCTTGTTGTGCCTTCCCAGGTAACATGGATCGTGATAGGTCACTCTCCCCTCTAGTCTTCCAGGCCTCACTTTCCCCTCTTTGATGAGCCCAGCGAGTATTTCGCTGTAGTGGTATACCTGAAACCTTCCCCCCAAGGCTGGATAGAAATTCCTGAACACATGAAGGGCGTGGGGATCCATGGTTATGATCTTTGTCACCCCTTTTTTTCTGAACTTCTCTATGTTCTCCCGGGCAAGCTCTTTGAAGAGCTCGGTCTCCCCCAGGACCTTCACCTCTGCACCATCGCAGGATTCCTCCTCTGCCAATATGCCCATGGATAGCCCCCCTGAGAGGAGGACCTTGGCCACTGACCTGGCCATCTTTTGCCCCACCTCGTCATAGGAGGCCACACAACCCGCATAGAGCAGAAAATCCTGGCCCGAGTAGCGCTCCAATCCTATGCCTTGAGCCCATTTCCCCCTTTCCTCCCTGGGCAACTTGTAGGGATTGCCGTTTACGGAAATGGCCTTGAAATAGTCCCTCACAGGGGGAGGGATCTTGCCATCGTTCACGAGCTCCGCCTTCACCTCCTCGAAGACATCCAGGAGAGCATTGCTGAAGCGGGGAAAAGGACAGTGCTCCTGACAGTTTCCACACGCACTGCAGGAGTAAAGGATCTCGGCAAAGCGATCGCTCGTCTCTATCTCCCCCTTGAGCCAAGCCCTTATGAGCCACATCCTCCCACCTGGGGCGTATGTGTCCCACCCGAAGACCTTGTAGGAGGGACAGTTGAAATCCACGTAATCCCTGGGGAACTTGCAGTATCCGCACCGAAAGCACCTATGGACAACCTCCTTGTGCTCTATGGAACGAATGTATTCCATCATTGCACCTCCCAGTTGCCCGGGTTCATGATGCCGTGGGGATCCATGAGTCTCCTTATTCTATGGATGAGCTCCCGGGTCACGGGATCCATCTTCTCCAGGATCATCCTCTGCTCCATGAAATTTGGCTTCCACGGGATCGATCCCATCTGAAGGGCAAACTCCGTTGCCTCGTCCATTGCCTTCTTCACCCTCTCCATCATGTCCCTATCTGCCCGGTTGAAGGCGAATGAGATGGCGAACATCATGGCATGGCCACCGGATATCACCCTCGCCATGCCCGAGTAGAGAAGGTCGTATTTCCGGGCGAGCTCGACCACCTTCTCCGCGTACTTGGGAAAATGTTCCACCAAGGTTATGGGGCCAGAATACTCGAATCCCCCACCCCTGGGCACATCTGCGAACTCTGCCACGCTCCTCTGGGGCATCTCCAGAAGCTGTGGCTTCAATGGATCCACTCCCATAAAGCCACCATCCTTGGAGTCTATGAACTCCTGGAGGCAGCCCCAAACCATCTTCCTCTTGAACTCGAGCTCCTCCTCCGTGTCGCCCGTAAAATAGATGGTCACATGGTAATTATCCTTGAACATGAGGGGCTTGGGTTGAAACCAGGCCGTTATATCCTCGAGAAGCTCGAGGTGGGTGAGTCTGTAGATGGCCTCGGGCACAAGCTCAGGTATGTCCGTGACGAAGATCTCCAGGTCCCTCAGCTTCTTGTTGGGATAGAGCCTTATGCCAACCTTGGTGATTATGCCCGTTGTCCCAAGCCACCCCAAGAACAAACCGGAAAGGTCAGGAAGAGTGTGGCTCCTTGAAAACCAATAAGGCCCCAAAGACGGGGATCCTATCCTGCATACCTCCCCCGTGGGCAGAACCACCTCGAGCCCACAGACCATCTCGGAGTTGAACCCGTACTGCTGAGTCAGCCTTCCTTGGCCGTGCAAGGCCACATTGGCTGCGATCGTGGTGGCCGCCGGTGCATCGGGAAGACTGTGTCTCAGATGGGGATAGTGGTCCTGGAGGTACGCCTTGAGGGCCCCTTGAGAGGTCCCTCCTTCCACCACTGCATACCTGGCCCTCTCGTTCACCTCGAGGATCCTGTTCATCCTCTTCATGTCAACAACTATCCCGCCCTTCAATGGGATGACTAGACCTGTGAGGGCCATGGCATTCCCCATGGGAACCACCGGCACCTTCTCCCTAACTGCTAGCTGGACTATCTTCTGAACTTGCTCCACGCTGTCCGGAGCCACCACGTAATCGGGCCTGTGGGGCTCCAATACCCCTGGATCACGGGAGTAATACCAGAGCTCCTCAGGACGATCCGATACCCACCTCTCCCCCACTATCTCCCTCAGGGAACCGAGTATGTCTCCCATCTCACTCCTCCTCCTGGGAAATCTCCCCGAGAGCCATCTTGCACAGATCTATTATGTGAATGGGTTTGAGACCAGCTTTGGCCACCCTGCTCCCCAGAGTCTCCTGACAAGCCGGGCAATTGAAGATACAGTAATCGGCTCCGGTATCGGCCATATCAGCGATGTTTCGCCTTTGAATCTCATCTGCCAGTTTGTACCCGCCAATGAGCCTGAGAATTCCCCCACAACAGAGGCTCCTCTCACCCTGATGATTCCTGTCCAAAAGCCTCACACCCAAGAGGTCCAAGATCCTTCTCAGGACATCCTGCTTCTCCGGAATCCACCTGTTGGAGCAAGGACGCTGATACACCGCCGTTATATTCAAAGGGGTGATCTTGGGCTTGAGTTCCTCGAGCTTCTCCAGCAAAAAGTCCATGTAATACACGGGCTCGAAAGGCACCTCAATTCCGTAAGCCTTAGCCAGGGTTGTGAAAGTCCCATAGCACTCATCGTGGAGGCATATGACCCTCTTGACCCCAAGCTTTCTGAAATTGTCCAGCACCTGCGGAAGCCTCTCCTTCACAACGGACATCTTGGCGAAATGGGTGTGCACAGCAGGACACATGAACTCCGCCCCAAAGACCATCGAGGATGAGATCTGGGAGAAGATCTCTCCAGTGGATGCCATGGTGCCCAAGGATGGGAGAAGACATGACGAGAGGACGACCTCGCCCACCTTTCCTATGAGGGCCCTTCCCTGCATCTGGGTCATGTTTATCCATTGATTGGTTATGGGCCTTGGGGCGGTGTAAATGCCCCTTTTTTCCCTCATCTCGCATATGAGGAAGTAAGGATGGTTGCCGTAAGGACAATACTCCTCACAGCCGTAACAGGTCATGCACTCCTCGAGGACCCTAGAGTCCTCCCCCCTCGATAGTTTCAGGATCTCTCCCCTCGCTTCCTCCTCCCCCATCTCCATGTACTGACATTGGAGCAGGCATCTAGGGGAGGGACACTCTCTGCAAATTTCGGGATCATATCTCAGGGCCCACATGGGATCCTCCTTTTCAAAGGGTGAGCTCCCCCAATGCCATTCGGCAAAGGTCCGTTATGTAGATCTTCTTGAGGCCAAAGGCTTCAGTAGGTCTCCTGAGAATCCTATCGCATATGGGACACAGGGTGACTAGGGCCTGGGCTCCACTGTCTATGGCATCCCTAATGTTCTTTTCCTGGACTTCCTGAGCTAGCTCGGGGAAGACCCTGATTATGGGGGCTGTACAGCAGAGCGCCTTCTCGCCCTCGTAATTCCTTTTGGGTCTTTCGACCCCAATGAGCTCGAATATCTCTTGGAGGAAAGCATCCTTCTCCGGGGTGAACCGGGAAGCACATGGCCTCTGATAGGCCACCTTGATTCCCAGCTTTCTCAGCTGGGACGCATTGTCCCTGAGATAGTTCCTCAGATACTCGAATATGTGCATGTAGCGGAAAGGGACCTCGATCCCATAATCCCTCACCTTCACGTGCACCATGGCGTAACAATCGTCGTGGAGAAAGACCATTTCCTTTCCCACGGAGGCGAGGGTGTCTATGAACTTCTTGGCACCGTTTCGGATGGGGCTCTCTTTTCCCTGATGCACCCAGCCAATGAGGCAGAAATATTCCCCTCCCTTCACTATGGTCAGTCCCTCGAAGAGCTTGCTCTGAACAGTCCCCTCTGGGAGCTGCCTTTCCATCACACAGAGGGAGAGGGCTGGTTTTTCGGGATCTCCGGGAATGATCTGAGAGGGAATCTGGGAGACGAGCTCCATGGCCAAAACATCCTTCTCGTGGGCCTTGAAGGAACCGAACCTCTCCTGGGCCCTGACAATGAGATCGTATGGGTCTGCCCCCTTGGGACAATACTCCCTGCAACCACAGCAGGTAACGCACCTGGAAAGGATCTCAGCTTCTCTCCCTTGGGCAAGTTCCTTTATCTGCTCCGAGGCCTTCTTCTTGTCATAATTGACGTAAAGGCACTTCTCCAGACACTCCCCGCAGAAATCGCACTTTTCAGGATCCCACATGGCTCCTCCTCTCCATGAAAATGTCTTTGGCCTCCTTTCCTGAGCCTGAGCGCCGAACTGACTTCCTTGAGGGACGAAAACAGGAGAAAACCCTCGGCCCTTATAGCACCCACCCCAAAAGGAGTCAACTCCTCCACTGTGGCAAGATCGCCTCCTCAGGGATGGTCCACCCGGGCTTCCTCATTGAGGCCACATCCACGCACCTTTTGGGGATCTCGCCATCCAGTTGAAAACACAGGCCGCAGGATCTAAGATTGCCCGAATGGGTTCAACTCCAGGGGGAAGAGGGGCGTGGGATGTCCAAAGGGTTAGTGATCGTCCTCACGGGGGATGGAAAAGGGAAGACCACTTCAGCCTTGGGTATGGCACTTAGGGCTGCAGGCCAGGGGATGAGGGTCCTCATCATCCAATTCATAAAGGGAGGGGTCTTCTACGGCGAGCTCGCTTCCTTGAAGGAGGTGGAGGGTATTGAGATAAAGCCCATGGGGCTGGGAATGCTCCTCGGAAGCAAGGAGGATTTCGAGGCACACAGGGAGAAGGCCCAAGAGGCCATGGCCGAAGGTAGAAGGGCCATCTCATCCGGCCTGTATGAGATGGTCGTACTGGATGAGATCCTCGTGGCCCTGAATCTAGGGCTGGTGGAGGAAAAGGAGGTCCTGGAGCTCATCTCTTCCAGGCCCCCCCATGTTCACCTGGTGCTCACAGGGAGAGGGGCCACAGAGGCGATCGTGGAGCTTGCGGATACGGTGACGGAGATGGTTGAGAGAAAGCACCACTACAGGCTCATGAAAGTTTCCGTGAAGGGAATAGAGTTCTAGCCCCGACTCTTTTTCCAGGGTCAACGGTGCGGGGCGAATCCCGAGACATGGGCTCGTTGACACCCCAGGGATGGCCCCGTAAAATCGTGAATTGACAAGAGAGTTTCCATGGGGACCGGGTGTCCGGGACGATCCGGACCAAAGGGGAAGATGGTGAGAGGCCATCGCTGCCCCGCAACTGTGATCGGAACGAAATCCGCCTGCACACGGCCTATAGCGCCGGTGCAGAGGGCCACTGTCTCCCCTCCTGGGGGATGGGAAGGCGCGGAGAGTAGGTAGCCGTAAGCCAGTACACCCGCCCGGGCCTCAATCTGGACGACCTTTCGAGGGGAAGGCGGCAGATCCCGGAGGAAAGCCCCGACCCTTGCTCAGGTCGGGGCTCGTTGTTTTGGGCGGAAGGATGCTCTGGAAAAAGGGAATACTATCGATTGCCTTCTGGGCAGCCCTGGTTCAAGGGGCCTGCTCCGTGGAGATAGTGGACCAGGCTGGGAGGAGGGTGTCCACTGAATCCGCGCCAAGGAGGATCGTGGCACTAGCACCAAGTATCGCCGAGTGTCTCTTTGCCCTCGGACTCGACGAGGAAATAGTGGGAGTCACCGATTACACCAATTTTCCACCCCAAGCCCTCTCCAAGCCCAGGGTTGGCTCCTACATCCATCTCCAGATTGAGGCCATAGTGGCCCTCAAACCCGATCTCGTCGTGGCAACCATGGACGGGAATCCCAAAGCCCAGGTGGAACGGATGGAACAATTGGGCCTGAAGGTCGTGGTGACGAACCCCAGAACACTGGACGATCTCTACGAGACCCTCCTGATCCTCGGGAAGATACTGAGGAGGGAGTCCATAGCGGAGCAATTGGTCGAGAACATGCGAGGGGCCATCCGCACCATGAGCAGTATTGTCGCCTCCAGACCGAAACCCAGGGTCCTGCTCCAGGTGGGCTCCAATCCCATGGTAGTGGCTGGGGATGACACCCTTCAGGACCACCTGATAAAGGTGGCAGGAGGGGAAAACGTCGCAGCCTCCCAGGGAAGAGGATACATCCCCTTGAGCCTCGAGAGGGTCATCACCCTCGCGCCCGAGGTCATATTGATATCCTCCATGGCGGATTCCCTCACAGCTGAAAGGGTGAAGGAAAGCTGGAAGCGCTGGCCCCAGATTCCGGCAGTGGCGCTCGGCCGAATTCACGTGATAGATGGGGACCTGATCGATAGACCATCCCCCAGAATAGTGGAGGGGTTGAAGAGGATGACGGAAATGATCCATCCCGAGGTCTCGAGTTCAATAGAGGAATCCCTCGGCTCCACGGGAGACAGATCGTGACTGCCCTCAAGAAGGCCCCTGCGGTCACAGCCTCCTTCGTCTTGGTCTGCTGCATCTTGGGGGCAGTGGCAGTTGGCATGACCATCCTCTTTGCCATATGCATTGGGCCGACCCCCCTGAGTCCTGGAAAGATGATTTCCTGGGTCATGGGCCAAGAGGTCCCAGATCCCACGGAGAGGACCATACTGATGGAGATAAGGCTTCCTAGGGTGCTCCTCACGGGCCTTGTGGGGGCTCTTCTTTCGGTTTGCGGTGCGGTCTTGCAGGCCCTCCTCATGAACCCCTTGGCGGAGCCGTTCGTGCTGGGGATATCGAGCGGAGCTGCCCTAGGGGCTCTGAGTTCCATGGTCCTAGGAGCTGGCCTTTGGTCCATGGGGACTTCCACAGCAGCATTCCTTGGGGCTGTGGGGACCATAGTGCTGGTTTTGGCTTTGGCCGGAGAGAGAGGACGAGTCAATATGACCAGGCTTCTCCTCACTGGTGTAATAGTGAACGCCTTCTTCACCTCCATGATAATGCTCCTCGTGAGCCTGAGCAGGACAGAGCAACTACACTCAGTCCTCTTTTGGCTTTACGGGGACCTGAGCGGAGCCAGATACGACCAGATCTGGCTCATGGGGGCAAGTTGCCTGGGGGGGCTGGTCTTGTTTTTTGGCCATGCGAGGGCCCTCAATCTCATGGGATTGGGGGAGCAGGTAGCTGAGCAACTGGGAGTTCAGGTTCGAAGGAGCAGGACCCTACTCATAGGGGTGACATCGCTCCTTACGGCCCTGGCAGTGAGTTCCACTGGGCTCATAGGGTTCGTTGGCCTCATCGTGCCTCACCTCATGAGAATGGCCCTGGGAGCCGATCACAGGGTTCTCATCCCCACCTCTGCCCTGGGAGGGGCCATCTTCCTCATAATCGCCGATGCCCTAGCCAGGACAATAGTCTCTCCCTCGGAGGTGCCAGTGGGGGTGATCACGGCTGCCCTGGGGGCTCCCTTTTTCATCTTGCTCCTGAGAGCGGGAGGTAACACTTGAGACCCGTAGTGGAGGTCCAAGGTGTTTGGTTCAGTTACGGCAGAGAGTGGATCCTCAAGGGGATGGACCTGGAAGTGGTTGCCGGGGAGATTTTGGGGGTAGTGGGACCCAATGCCTCGGGCAAGACCACCCTCCTTGGGGTGATGCAGGGGATACTGGAGCCCCAAAGAGGCAAGGTTCTGCTTCACGGACAGGAGATGAGAAAACTGAGGAGAAAAGAGGTAGCGAGGCAGATTGCAGTAGTGCCCCAGGACTCAGGGGTGATAAGGGGCTTCACAGTATTGGAAGTGGTTCTCATGGGGAGAAACCCCTTTCTTGGGCCCTTCAGCTTCGAGAGCGCCGAGGACAGGGAGATAGCCATGGAGGCTCTCGTATCCACTGGATGCGGCCACCTCTGGTCGCGATCCATGGACAAGCTGAGCGGAGGCGAGAGGCAGCGGGTGCTTTTGGCCAGGGCATTGGCTCAGAGGTGCCCACTACTTTTTCTGGATGAGCCAACGGCCCATCTGGATTTGAGATACCAGATGGAATTCCTCTCGCTCCTTGTGGCCCTCCACAAGGAGAGGGGCCTCACCATCGTGTGGGTATCCCACGATCTCAATTTGGCATCCATGGTCTGCCAGAGGATCTTGGTGCTCCTGGATGGGAGAAAAAGGGCACTGGGCCCGCCCAGGGAGATCATGACCCAGGAGATCATTTGGGAGGTCTTTGGCGTGCACGCGATTCTCGACTATCATCCCCAGACAGGGAGCCCGAGGGTCACCCCCGAGCTCCCAGTCCATCGAGGTTCTGGAGAAGAGGCCCCTGGGGTTGGAAAGGCTCCCGAATCTCCAGGTAGGTGGCGGGGCTCTGACTGAAGGGGAAACGAGATGCGGAGGTTTTGGACATGATGGAGGTATTCCAGAAAGGTGGGCCTCTCATGTGGCCCATTTTGGCCTGCTCAATTGTGGCACTGGGGGTGATCTTGGACAGGGCCTTCTTTTGGCTCAGGGAATCATCGAGAAGGGACAGGAGGCTTGTGGAGGAGATCCTCGCTTTGGCAGAGAGAGAGGCCTATGAGGAGATAAGGGAGAAGGTGAGAGGAAGCAAGGACTTCGTCATCAAGGTCTTGGTGAGCGGCATACTCCACAGGGAGTTCTCTCTCTCTGCCGCGATGGAAGTGGCGGCCAAGGAGCAGCTCGATAGAATGAGGAGGGGGCTCGCTGTCCTCGACACCATGGTGACTGTGGCCCCAATGCTGGGCATCTTGGGAACAGTTACTGGAATCATAAAGGCCTTCGATCTTCTGGGCACATCGAGTTTCCAGGACCCTAGGGTAGTGACTGTGGGGATTGCCGAGGCCCTCATAACTACTGCAGCAGGCCTGATAGTGGCAGTGCCCTCTGTAGTGGCCTATAACTTTTTCAACAAGAAGGCTGACCAGGCTGCAGACGAGATGGAGACATATGGCACATCCTTGGAAATAGTCCACAGGAAAAATCGCCACCAGGCAACGGAGTCCCCCACATTTCAAGTCCCAGAGCGGCTCCAAGGGGAGAGAATGGTATGAAGGTGAAAAGGGGTCAGAGGAGAAGACCGAGAATGGAGATGATCCCACTCATGGACATAACCTTCAACCTGCTCTCTTTCTTCGTGTACATCTCCCTCTTCATGGTCCTTCAGCGAGGGGTGCCAATAAGACTGCCTCAAGCAGACACTGCCGAGACAGCAAGATATGAGGCCATAACGGTGTCAGTCGATGCCCAGGGGCGCATCTTTCTAGAAGGTAGACCAGTCCCCAGGGCCGAGCTGACCAGTGCCATCGTGGATGAGATTCACTCCACAAAGAGGGAATCCGTGATCCTCAGGGCAGACGGAGGAGCCTCCTATCAGGTTGTAGTGGAAGCCCTGGACAGTATAAGGATGGCCGGTATAACGAAGGTCTCATTGGAAGCGGAGCCTAGAGGAGCCCAATGAGAAAGGAGCTTCTCGTAGCAGGAGCCCTGTCTCTCATGGCCCATTGGGCCCTTTTCCAGATCCCCATCTTCTCCAGAGGATCGGGAAATGTCCCGAAACTCCAAGGGGACCTCGAGGTCTCCATCAATTGGAGGCTTCCGGTCCCCTCTTTCGAGGGGAAGTCTTCCGGGCTAGTCGAGACCTCAGAGCTGTCGCAAAAGGCGGATGATGCCAAGGAGGACACCAAGCCTTCCGGGGAGAAGACCCGGGGAAAAAAGACAGGCTTCGAGGAACTCTCCCAGAAGAAAAGGGCCAAGCCCAAAAGTAAGAAGATGGCCTCACCTTCGAGCCCGGACGATGTGAGAGAAGGATCCCGAGATTCACAGGATGAGTCCTCCAAGGCTTCTTCTGAGATCCAAACGGGGGTAGCTACCACTTCTGGCCAAGGGGAAGGGACTCCCTCCGGGGAGTCCAAGGAGCAATCTTCAGGGGCGCAGGCCTCGAGCCAACCCTCCTTTGGGCCCGAGAAGGAGATCAAGAGGGCTTTTCCCCGCTACGACCTGAATCCCAAGCCCCCTTATCCGGATGTGGCCAGGAGAAGGGGGCAAGAGGGGGTAGTCATTCTATCGGTTCTCGTTCTGAAAGACGGATCTGTGGGAAAGATAAGAGTTGCGAGAAGCAGTGGATATGACCTCTTGGACTCCGCTGCTTTGGAGACAGTGGCCAGATGGAGGTTCGTTCCCGCAAAAGTGGGAGATGAGCCAGTGGATATGGAGGTCCAAGTCCCCATCAGGTTCAAGTTGGAGTGACGGGCCCGGCTCCTTGAGCCATTATCCAGGAGGTAGCTGCGGGCTTGGATGAGGAGAAGGGGAAAAATCTTGGGGGAGAAAGGCCCAGGGTCTCCTTCAGGGAGATCCCGAGGCTACTGAGGGAGGAGGTTGCTTTTCTCAAGGGAGTGCTCTCCGATCCCAGAACTCCAAGGGCATCCAAATGGCTTCTAACCCTGGCTTTGGCCTACCCCTTGAGCCCATTGGATCTCATTCCGGATTTCATTCCCGTAGTGGGCCATCTCGATGATCTCATCGTGATCCCAGCCTTGGTCTTCCTGGCCCTTCGCATGGTGCCAAGGGAAGTCATCTCGGAGCACAGGGGAAAAAGAGACATCTCCACCTAGCTGCCCGGGCCGGAAGATAGGAGAAGTTGGGCCTCACGAGATTGGAGTGGCAAGCACTTTCCCGGGAACAAAGGACAGCTTGCAGCTGAAGCCCGTGGATCCACAGGCGTACTTTCCCGCAAGAGAGAGAAGGATGCGAAAGTCCCGAGAAGGTCTGGGATTAGGACGCTCTTCCTGTTTGTCAAGGATGAAGTCTTCCGGGCTTCTCTTCAATTGAAGGCTAAAGCCTTATTGGATCAACCCAACAGATGTCTCAATTCCGTTGGGAGGCCGAATCTGACCTTTTCCTCCTCAGCGGCTCGCCATTCCTCGATCTCCTCCGTGCCCATGGCTCTGAAGAATTCGACCACCTCTGTCACCAGATGCTCCGGGGCACTCGCCCCAGCAGTTATGCCGAGTGTGGATACCCCCTTCAGGTAGGGCCAGTGGATTCCGCTCACATCGTCCACAAGGAGGGCCCTCGTGTTGCAGGACTCCGCGACCTCTGCCAGTCTCCTGGAATTGGAGGAATTCCTCGATCCTATCACGAGTATGAGGTCGCACAGGGGGGCTATCTCTTTCACAGCGGTTTGCCTGTTGGTCGTGGCATAGCAGATATCCTTTTTGGCAGGTGTCACTGCCAAAGGAAACCTCTTCTTTATCGCCTCCATGATCTCCTTTGTCTCGTCCAGGGAGAGGGTCGTCTGGGTTATGACGGCAACCTTATCGGGACGAGGGACCTCCACCTTCTCTATGTCCTCCACAGAAATCACAAGCCTTATATGCTCGGGGGCTTCCCCCATGGTCCCCACCACCTCCTCGTGCCCCTCGTGGCCCACAAGGAGTATGGTCCTTCCCTCTCGGGCGAATTTCCTCGCCTCCATATGCACCTTTGTCACGAGGGGACATGTGGCATCCACCACCCTCAGTCCTCTCTTTTGCGCCAGAGTCCTCTCCCTGGGCGATACCCCATGGGCCGAGAAAATCAAGAGACTTCCCTTGGGCACTTCCTCCACCCTGTCCACGAACACAGCCCCCCTCTCCCCCAGCTCCCTCACCACGTGGGTATTGTGGACTATCTCGTGGAACACGTATACAGGAGCACCCACTATCCTGAGGGCCATCTCCACGGTCTCTATCGCCCTCTTGACCCCGGCACAGAAGCCCCTGGGATTCGCCAATATTATTCTTTTGGGTGGACAGAAACCCCCTCTTCCCTCGATTCCCTGTGCCAATCTTTCCCTCCTCGACCTTTTCCTTCCATGCTAACTCACGGGGTCTTCGAGGAAAAGGGGGCCAGGGTTCAGGCCTTGGGATTCCCGCGGTTCTTGACGCAGGTCTCTTTTGCAAGGAACATAGAGAGGATGAGAGAGGGATTGCTGGGAAGATCATGCCCCCATTTTCCACAGAAGCCATCATCTTGGGTGCTCGGGATTTCCAGGAGAGGGACATCCTCCTCACCCTTTACGGAGATGAAAGGGGGAAGTGGAGGGGTATTGCCAAGGGGGCCAAGGCGAGCAAGAAGAGGTTCGGTGCGAATCTGGATCTTCTCTCTCGCGTGAGGGTGCATGGATCGGAGAAGAGGGGCTCCTCCCTCTCGATAGTCCAGGGGATAGACCTTTTGGAACACTTTGGAATGGTCCGGCAGGATCTGGATTTCTTCGCCAGGGCGTGTTACGTGGCGGAATGGGCAGATGGATGTCTGCCAGAGAGGCAGCCCATCAAGGGTTTCATGGAACTCCTCCTGTGGACAGCGAGAAATCTCTCCAATGAGAGCCAAAGGGAGGAAGTGTTGAGGCTTTTCGAGCTGAAGAGCTTGGTTCTTTCGGGTTATGGCCCCAGGCTGGACAGGTGTGTCAAGTGCGGGAAGGAAGTGGAGGAGGAAGGAAAGATACATGTGAATGTCTCATCAGGGGGCATTGTCTGTAAGGAGTGCTCCCAGGAGGGCCTCTTCAAGATAAATCCGGGGACCCTCAAATTGCTGAGGGAGGCCAAGGACCTTACGATGGAGAAGGCCCATAGGCTCAGGTTTTCGAGGCTCTCATTGAGGGAGGCCAAGGATCTCCTCAGGGAATTTTACGGCCACCATGTGGGCCGTAGACTTCGTTCCGTGAAATTCCTGGAGACGCACTCGGTCGCCCAGGCTTGAAAAGATTCTGACGGAGGTTTTGAAAGATGACCTTCCAAGAACTCATATTCGCTCTCGAGAGATACTGGGCCGGAAGGGGATGCTTGATTCAGCAGCCTTACGATCTGGAAGTGGGGGCCGGGACTTTTCATCCAGCCACATTCCTGCGGGTGCTTGGCCCAGAGCCTTGGAATGTGGCCTATGTTCAGCCATCGAGGCGTCCCACGGACGGGAGGTATGGGGAGAATCCCAATAGGCTCCAGCACTATTACCAGTTTCAGGTCATAATGAAGCCTTCTCCCGATGACATCCAGGACATATACTTGGAGAGCCTGGCTAGCTTCGGTGTGGATCCGACAATCCATGACATCAGATTCGTCGAGGATGACTGGGAGTCCCCCACCCTAGGGGCATGGGGACTGGGCTGGGAGGTATGGCTGGACGGGATGGAGATAACTCAGTTCACCTATTTTCAGCAGGCAGGGGGGATCGATCTGAGGCCAGTGGCTGTGGAGATAACTTACGGGATAGAGAGGATAGCCATGTATCTCCAGGGAGTGGAAAATGTGTTCGACCTGAAATGGGCTCCTGGGATCACTTACGGAGACGTTCACTTCAACGGGGAAGTGGAGTTCTGCAGGTACAATTTCGAGGAAGCGGATGTGGAGATGCTCCTCAGGCTCTTCGAGATGCACGAGGCCGAGGCCAACCGTCTGGTGGAGAAGGGATTGGTCTTCCCGGCCTACGACCAGTGCCTCAAGTGCTCCCACACATTCAACCTTCTCGATGCTAGGGGAGCCCTGAGCGTGGCAGAGAGGACCCGTTACATCCTCAGGGTCCGGAAACTTGCCAGGGCTTGCGCATTAGCGTATCTGAAGCAAAGGGAGGAGTTGGGATTTCCCCTCCTCAAGAGACATTAGCCCCGATCCCTCGTGAATGGACCGGGCGAGGTCCCCTCGCCCCCAGGGGATGGATCCCAGGAAGACACAATGGGAGGTTCAGGGCACGGGGAGGACAGCGTCCAGGAGCTCCTGGGGGATCGGCCTTCCTACCTCTTTCTCGGGCCTCCTTTTCCTGAATCTTCTGTGAATCCACCACCATTGATCAGGATACTTCCTGATAGCCCTCTCTGTCTGAAGGCTCAGAATCGTCGAGATGCGCCAGACATCCTCCTCTTTTTTCCCAGTGAGGGGTGGCTTCACTTGGGGCATTATGACAATTCTGTGGTCGAGGCCATGAACCCTTCTTATGAAGGTGGGGAGTATGGGAGCTTGGGTCCTCAGGCTCATGAGGGCAGGACCAGCGAAGCTAGGGACCCAGTGGCCGAAGAAGGGCACGAAGAGGCCTCCTTCCGATACATTGAGATCAGTGTGAACCGTGAGCACGCCGTTGGATCTCAGAAGCGCCATTCCCTCTTTGGCGGATCTCCACCTGGGCTTGTCTTTCACTGTTCTCACTCCATAGCGGCTCCTCCATTCGTCCAGGAACTTGGCTACGGGCCTGTGGCGCGGATCCCTGATGATGACGCCTATGGGGTATCCTTCCAAACCGAGTCTGGCCAAGATTAGAGGAAAGTTTCCAAAGTGGGCTGTTGCCAATATGGCGCCAGATCCCCTCTCGAGAGCCCTGTCGAGATTCTCCAGGCCTTGAAGGGCAACCCTCTTCCTGAGGGAGCCCAAGGACATAAAGCCTTCATGGCCCAACTCCGCCAGGTTGAGCCCCAAGCTCACCATGAGGCGAGCCATTATCTCCCTCCTTCTCCATGGCTCTAGAGAATCACCCAAGGCAAGCCTCAGGTTCTCCAAAGCCACCCTCTTTCTCGGCCCCGCAAGGAGGAGGATGGCCTTTCCCAAGTTCTTGCCCATAGCCAAAATCGAGCTTTCGGGCGCCACTTTGAGGAGCAGGTAGAGATGTCCCAACAGGACAAAGGCGGCCCATGCCCCAGGGCCCCTTTTGGCCCATTTAAAGATGGCTCTACTCCTTCCTCGAGCAAGGGAAATCATGAGATTCGGGTTTTCTCAGTTACCCTGCTGTGGCGGAGGGGGCATGGGCTGAGGTCGCACTGTGGGCCCAGCAGGTTGAGGGCCCTGGGCTCCCTTGAAGGGAGAGGGAAGTCCAAGGGGGCCTCTTTCCCCTGATTTCCTCCCCACGATCCAGATGTATGCGAGGGCTGCGAAGGCCAAAATGAGGATGACTCCCCAAACGATCCTTTTTCTCCTCCCCCTTTTCTCCGTTGGGAAAGGCTTTCGTACGTTGGGTTTCTGGATCTTGGGCCTTTGATCCTCGTAGCGCAAAAGGACTTCGTTCTCATCGAGACCCACATACCTAGCATAGCTTCTCAGAAATCCTCTCACATACACATCGGCTGGAAGCTCCTCCCACCGACTGGCCTCCAGGGCTTGGAGGACCTTCATGGAGATCTTGGTTCTCTGGGAGATCTCCTCCAGCGATATGTTGCGAAGTCTCCTTTCCCTGGCGAGGTACTCTCCGAAGGCCTCCCCCTGGGCCATCTCCTCTGCCGAGACATTCTCCTTTTCCATCCTCGCACCAACCTCGAGAGGACTTCTTCCCGCTCAATCCCACTATCGGGCCGCATAGACCATCTTATAGGGACCCACTTCAATTACATCCCCGTCTTTCAGCTCGGCTCTCTCGGAGATGGCCGAACCATTGAGCTTCACCTTGCCTTTTTCCTGTGGGATTATCGAATAACCGGACGGGCCTCTGGCGATCAAGGCTGCCACCTTGGGATCGAAAAGGCCTTTGAGCTTGATGTCAGCGTCTTCCTTCTTGCCTATTACCGTGAGTCCCTTCTTGAGGAGGATCTCGGGTTTGCCTTCGGGCTCGAGGAACTTGAGGCGACCCTGGGGTGGAGGGCCCTGAGCAGGGGCCCTTTTCTCCGCCTCCTCCTGGGGGCCTCGAATCTCTGAGGGGGTCTCCTGAGGTCTTGTCACCTGAGTCTCGTCCTCGAACACTATGGTGTGTCTGCCTATGGTGATCTCATCCATGTGGTTCAGTTTGGCTTGGAGGATCTTCTTGTTGTTGACGTAGGTCCCATTGGTGCTCTTGAGGTCCACGATGATATAGGATCCGTCCACCTTCTCTATCTTGGCGTGGTTTCCCGAGACAGCGAGATTGTCTATCCTTATGTCGTTCCCAGGTCTCCTCCCTATTCTGATGGAGGACTTGGTCACCTCGTGGACCTGCACCACTGTCCCTTGGAATTTGACTATGAGCCTTGGCATGCCCTAAACCTCCTGGCCGTGAGGGCCCCTGAGCCTCGGTGTGGTCATTGCCTCCCCCAGGGGACGTCCTTTTCGCCGATGCCCACCAAGACGACTGTGACGTTGTCCGGACCTCCGCTGGAAAGGGCCTGGTCTATGAGAGCTTTAGCAGCTTCTTCCAGATCCCCCATGTGGGTCTTCAGGACCTCCTCGATGATCTCCCTTGGAACCGCATCCGAAAGACCATCGGTGCACAGAAGATACAGGTCCCCTTCCTTTCGAGGATATGTGGCTATGTCCACCTCCACATCCCAGACTACTCCCAAGGCCCTCGTGATGACATTTTTGGCCTTGGAGAGCCTGGCCTCCTCCTCCGTGAGAAGCCCCATTCTCACCTGTTCTGCGATCCACGAGTGATCTTCCGTGAGCTGAACAAGTTGCCCATCCCTCAGTCTATAGATCCTGCTGTCTCCCACGTGAAACTGCACAATACCATCACCCGCGGCAGCCAGGGCAACGAGGGTTGTCCCCATTCCCCTGTGTCTCGGATCCCCTTGGGAAAGGACGAATATTGCCTCATTGGCCCTCCTTATGCTCTCGAGGAGAGCTTCCCTGCAGGCCGTAAGGAGCCCCTCGCCTACCTCTTTCCCTTGATTCTCGAACCACTTTCTGTAATCCCTGCTTATGAGCTCTACGGCCATGGAGCTTGCCACTTCCCCGGAGAGGTGTCCCCCCATTCCATCAGCCACGAGAAAGAGTCCCGAATCCAGATCTATCCGGAAGGCGTCCTCGTTGTTGGGTCTCACGCATCCCACATGGGTCATCCCAGCTGCAATGATCGTTTTGCCGGAAACCTTTGTCAAGGCAAACCTCTGGTCATATCGAAGAGTTGCATCCCACAGGATATACTCTACAAACCCAAGCCCAATACCCTCCCCCGAAACCAACGAGAAAATACAACACAAGAGGGCTCCAGTAAAGACTCGGGGCCGTCACTCCCTTCTTTCCTCCTCGATGAATTGAGAGAGGCGACTCGTCTGCTCCATGGAGTGCTTGAAACGGCTAGCGTGGTTACGAGGCATCACGGGGGGCTATCAGCGCAGTCCAACTCTTCCTCACAAAATAGAGGAAGCCAGGGGAATTCTCCCCTGGCCCTCTTCCCTTGGCTCCCCGAGTAGGACTCGAACCTACAACCTAGTGGTTAACAGCCACCCGCTCTGCCGATTGAGCTATCGGGGAATTTGTCCAATCCCACTTTGAAACCCGCGAGTTGCTCCCCCTGGACGGGATCCGTCCAGAGAAACTTTAGCTCGCACCCCCTGGCGAGAGCATTCTCGCTTGGTCTTATACCAAAAAAAGCGCCTCCTGTAAAGGCTCGTCCGAGATCCCGTTGGAAAAAGGTGGGGGCTCTCTAAGGGCTCGCTCCTCAAGCTCCTTGCCCTTTGCCAGCACTCTCGGTATAAGGTTGAAGATCTTCCCAATGGGATCCCCTTTTCAAGGTGTGAGGCGAGGCCAAGGCCCGCCATGGCAAATTTAGAGGAACAGGATCTATGGGGAAAGTGGCTCCGCGAAAGCTTGCCATTGTAGCGATCCTCTACTTTGCCGAGGGTTTCCCCTTCGGATTTGTCTTGGATGCAGTGCCCATCTTTCTCAGACAGGGGGGAGCTACCCTCGAGACAATAGGTGTTATGAGCCTCGTGACTCTCCCCTGGTCCCTCAAGCTTCTCTGGGCTCCAGCTGTGGACAGATGGTTTGGGGAGAAGGCCTGGATTCTCTCGTGCCAGATCTTCTTGGCCGGTTCCATGGGGGCTGGTTATTTCCTGAGGGTTTCAGATCCGCTTCTATTCTTTTGGCTCCTCACCCTGGCCTTTTTCTCCGCAACCCAGGACATTGCCTGCGATGCCTATACCATCCGACTCCTGGACAGGAAGGAGCTCGGGGTGGCCAACGGTGTCAGGGTTTCGGCTTATCGGATAGCACTGATCCTCTCGGGTGGGGTCCTTGTGGGCTCTGTATCCAGGATAGGGTGGCACGGGGCCTTTCTCGCGGCCTCGGGGGTTATGGCCCTATGCGCCCTGGCATCGAGCCTCACACTTCCCGCATCAAAGGACTATCCCTCAGCTTCTGGCTTGCCTGTGATGAGGCCCTTCCGTGAACTCCTCCAGAGGCCCTCGGCTTTCCAAGTCCTTCTGTTCATCGTCCTCTACAAGCTCGGGGACATGGCCATGGGGCCAATGGTCAAGCCGTTCTGGGTTGACAGGGGTCTATCGCCTTCGGAGATCGGGTTCATCACGGGAACAGGAGGCATTGTGGCTTCCATCCTAGGGGCCCTCGTAGGCGGGTACCTCACCTCCTCCTGGGGAATATTCAAGGCATTGTGGGTGCTGGGAATACTCCAGGCAGGGAGCAATCTGGGATATGCCTTTGTCGCCGCAGTGCCCGAGACCGGCCACATGGGGGTCTATGGGGCCTCTCTTCTGGAATCCTTCTGTGGGGGTCTCGGAACAGCCCCCTTTCTGGCCTTCCTCATGGCCATATGTTCCAAGGAGTTCGCTGCCACACAGTATGCTGTGCTCTCAGCTCTGTTCGGAATTGCTCGCTCTTTGGCCGGAACTGCAAGTGGATGGCTTGCATCCTCAATGGGCTATGAGCCCTATTTCACGCTGACCTTCCTCATGGCTGGGCCAGCATTTTTGTTGTTGCCCTGGGTGAGAAAGTGGAGCTGGGAAAGATGATAGGAGGTTTCGGTGTAAACCGGGTGGGGATTTGGGGGTATAATGGGGGGTTGTAAGCTCAGGGAGGAGAGATGAGAGGGATAATCCAGATGGGATCGAGAGGTCATAGCTCCTTCAAGGCCGTCCTCTCAGTGGCCCTGATCCTCTTTGGAGTCTGGAGTTGCTCGGAGGGAAAAAGTCAGGTTCCCAAGCCTAAACCAGCAGTGCCTGTCACTGTTGCGGCCGTCATGAAAAAGACGATCCCCTTGGATATCACTGCGATAGGGACCGTTCAGGAGTATACCACTGTGGCCATAAAATCGAGGGTTGGTGGCGAACTTCTGAGGGTCCACTTCAGAGAAGGCCAGGAGGTGTCCAAGGGAGACTTGCTCTTCACTATAGATCCCAGGCCCTATGAGGCCGCCCTCGCCGAGGCCAAGGCCAAGCTCGCCAAGGACATGGCTCTCCTCAGGAAAGCCCAGGAGGATGCCAGGAGGTATGCCTCTCTGATAGAGAAGCAGGTGGTGAGTCAGGAGCAGTACGATCAGGTGAGGGCGAACCTGGCCTCACTTGAGGCCACAGTGAAGGCAGACGAGGCCGCTGTGGAAAGCGCCAAACTGCAGCTCAGCTACTGTTACATCTACTCGCCCGTATCCGGGAGGACAGGATCCCTCCTCGCCCACCCTGGCAACATCGTGAAGGCCAATGACGAAAAGTCCCTCGTTGTCATAAGGCAGCTAGAGCCCATATATGTCGCCTTCTCCGTTCCCGAAGGGCACCTTCCCCTCATACGGAGCAAATGGTCCAAGGGTAGGCTCCCAGTGCTAGTAAACATCTCGGATGGAACGGGTCGGCAGTTGGAGGGGGAGCTGACATTCATGGAGAATACAGTGGATGTGACTACGGGAACAATACTCCTCAAGGCCACCTTTCCCAACAAGGATCGTTCCCTTTGGCCAGGCCAATTCGTGAATGTGCGACTGAGACTGGAAGAGGAGCCGGACGCCCTAGTGGTTCCCTCCCAAGCAATCCAAACAGGGCAGCAGGGGGCCTATGTCTTCGTGGTCAAGGGCGACAGCACTGTGGAGATACGGCCAGTCAAGGTAGCGAGGACAATGGGAGAAGAGGTTGTGGTCTCTCAAGGGCTCCAAGCCGGAGAACAGGTGGTCACAGAAGGGCAGATAAGGTTGGTGCCAGGGGCCAAGGTGGAGGTGAAAAACAATCCTTCCCAGGAGGGCTCATCCCCGTGAACATTTGCGAGCCCTTTGTGAGAAGGCCTGTCATGACAACCCTCCTCATGGGAGGGATAGTCCTTTTCGGGGCCATGGCATATAAGCTTCTTCCCGTAAGCGACCTTCCCAATGTGGATTTCCCAACAATACAGGTCCAGGCGAGCCTCCCCGGTGCGAGTCCAGAGACCATGGCTTCATCCGTTGCGACTCCACTCGAGAGACAATTTTCCACAATTTCGGGCCTGGATTCCATGACTTCGACAAGCTCCTTGGGCAACACCTTGATAACCCTGCAATTCTCCCTCGAGAGGGACCTCGATGCAGCAGCTCAGGATGTCCAGGCAGCAATAGCATCTGCCCTGAGGCAGCTCCCCCCGGACATGCCATTTCCTCCCTCCTACAGGAAGGTGAACCCAGCGGATCAGCCCATAATGTATCTGGCCCTCACCTCGCCCACTCTTCCCCTTTACCTCTTGGACGACTATGGCGAGACCATAATAGCCCAGCGCATCTCCATGGTGAGCGGAGTTGCCCAGGTTCTCGTCTATGGGGCACAGAAATATGCCGTGAGAGTCCAGTTGGACCCCAAGGCCCTGGCCTCCAAGGGCATAGGGATAGACGAGGTGGCAAAGGCAGTTTCGAAGGCCAATGTGAACTTGCCCACGGGGACCCTTTACGGTCCCCAGAGGGCCTTCACGGTGCAGGCCACGGGTCAGCTCTTTGAGGCAAGCGCTTACAGACCCATCATCGTGGCTTACAGGGCTGGAAAACCCGTCAGGCTCGAGGAGCTAGGCCGCGTCCTGGACAGTGTGGAAAACGACAAGATAGCAGCATGGTTTGTCAACCAAAGAGCGATAATCCTCGCTATCCAGAGACAGCCAGGGACAAACACTGTGAGAGTGGCCAAGGCCATAAGAGAGCTCCTCCCCACTTTCGAGGCCCAACTGCCCGCCTCTGTCTCCATGCACGTCCTCTACGATAGGTCGGAGTCCATAGAGGAGTCGGTCAGGGATGTCCAGTTCACTCTGGTTTTGGCCCTAGGGCTTGTCGTGATGGTCATATTCTTGTTCCTCAGGAACCTATCGGCCACGATAATTCCGAGCTTGGCCATGCCTTTGTCCATAACTGGGACATTCGCGGTGATGTACCTGGCCGGATTCAGCATGGACAACCTCTCCCTCATGGCCCTGACCCTCTCCCTGGGATTCGTGGTGGACGATGCCATTGTCATGCTGGAAAACATAGTGAGACACATGGAGATGGGCAAAAGACCCGTTGAAGCTGCCCTGGATGGATCCAGGGAGATCGGATTCACCATAGTGTCCATGACCTTGTCTCTGGCAGCAGTTTTCATCCCGGTCCTCTTCATGGGCGGAATAGTGGGACGCTTGTTCCACGAATTTGCAGTGACCATAGCCGTAGCGGTTCTCATATCCGGGTTTGTCTCCTTGAGTCTCTCTCCCATGCTCTGTAGCAGGTTCCTGAGACACGAGGGATCTTCACGGAGCAGAATTTACAGGGCAACTGAAAAGGCATTCGACTTCGTGCTGCAAGTTTATGGGGCCGGCCTCAGGTGGATCTTGCTCCACAAGGCTCTAGCCATGGTCTTCACAGGTCTCGTAATGGTCCTGACCATCTATCTCTTCGTCGCCATCCCCAAAGGCTTCATCCCCAGTGAGGACACAGGACAGCTTGTGGCCATAACAGAGGCCCCGGAAGGCATCTCCTTCTATTCCCTCGTGGAGCATCAAAAGAGGGTCGCGGCAGTGGTGGCTGAGGATCCCAACATAGAGGCCTTCATGTCCAGTGCTGGGGCAAGGGGAGGCATCATCGGTAGCAACCAGGGGACCCTTTTCATGAAGCTCAAGCCGAGGGCTGAAAGGCAGATGTCGGCCGACGAGGTGGTCCATTCCCTCAGGCAGAAACTCATGGGGCTGCCAGGGATGAAGGTCTACCTGCAGAACCCACCCCTTATAAGGATTGGGGGAAGATTCGCCAAGAGCCAGTACCAGTTCACCATCCAGAGTCCCGACACAAACGAGCTTTACAGGTGGGCGCCCATTTTCGAGGAGAGGATGAAGGCCCTGGAGACCATAGTGGACGTCTCCTCGGATTTGCAACTGAAGAACCCGGAAGTGAGAGTGCTCATAGACAGGGACAAGGCAGCGGCTCTCGGGGTGAGTGCGGAACAGATTGAGGATGCCCTTTACTCCGCTTATGGATCGAGACAGGTCTCCACCATATACGCTCCCAACAACGACTACAAGGTGATCATGGAGCTTCTGCCCGAGTATCAGAGGGATCCCGCGGCCCTTTCCATGCTGTACATTCGTTCGACCTCGGGTCAGCTGGTTCCCCTGGAGGCTGTGGCCAGAATAGAGGAGGGGGTCGGTCCCATGAGCGTCAACCACTCGGGTCAGCTCCCCTCGGTGACCTTCTCCTTCGATCTCAAACCCGGTGTGGCCCTCGGCCAAGCGGTCTCAGAGATAGACAGGCTGGCCAGAGACCTCCTCCCTCCCACCATAACCACTAGTTTTCAGGGAGCGGCTCAGGCATTTCAGAGCTCCATGGAAGGTCTGAGCCTCCTTCTCATCATGGCCGTGTTGGTGATGTATCTGATCCTGGGGATCCTGTATGAGAGCTTCATCCATCCCATAACCATCTTGTCCGCCCTGCCGTTTGCAGGATTTGGGGCCCTTGCCACTTTGATGATCTTCAAGACAGAGCTCAACATCTACTCCTTCGTGGGTTTGATAATGCTTGTGGGCCTCGTGAAGAAAAATGGCATCATCATGATAGACTTCGCACTGGAAGCCCAGAGGACAGAGGGGAAGAGCACAACAGAGGCCATCTATCAGGCATGCATGGTGAGGTTCAGACCCATTATGATGACCACCATGGCTGCGCTGATGGGGACTCTTCCCATAGCCTTGGGTTTCGGGGCGGGGGCAGGATCCAGGAGGCCGCTGGGGCTGGCAGTGGTCGGGGGCCTTCTCTTCTCGCAGCTCGTGACCCTCTACGTCACTCCGGTCTTCTTCGTGTACCTGGACAAGCTTCAGCGTGTGTTCCTGGGGAAGAGGGCCGTTGTGCAACCCAAGCCTGGTGAGTCTTTTGGACCATGAAGGTTGATGGTCGGGAGGGGTAGGAGATGAGTCTCGAAGCACCAGCTCTCGAGGAAAGTCCCATCCTCTTCGGAGAGGACAGGACAGAGGGTATAGTGGCAGTGGAACCCGTGGGAGATTCCACCATGAGGGTTTTCATCAGGAGCCCCCGGGGAATAGAGAGCCAGGATGAGGTCTTTGAGCCATTTCTCCTCGTCGAGGAGAGGGAGCTCATGGATGGCTTCAAGGGCAAGTGGGACGTGGAGTCCCTTTCGGGGACCAATGCTTACAAGTACATGGTGAGGCTGAGCTCCTGGTCCGATTGTTTGAAGGCGAAGGACTTCCTTCAGAGGAAAAGTGGTCTTCCTCCCTCGGACCCCCAGGCTCCGTATCTTTTCATCTCGGATCCGGTGCACCAGTTCCTTCTCCTCACCGGTAAGACCCTTTTCAAGGGCCTGCCATTCAAGGATCTTCACAGGCTTGCTCTGGACATTGAGACGGCATGCGCCCCAGGTTATGAATTCTCGAATCCCGAGAGGGACGAGGACAGGATCATCTCCATAGCCCTAGTGGACAACAAGGGATATTCGGAAGTGCTCCTTGGGACTGAGCTCCAGGAAGCCGAGATGCTCGAGGAGCTAGGGGAGAGAATCCGGAAAATTGACCCGGATGTCATAGAGGGTCACAACCTCTTCAATTTCGATCTCGAATACATTTGCGCCAGGGCCAAGCGTCACGGGATCAAGCTCCTTTGGGGTAGGGGGGGCGAGGAAGCGAAGACCAGGCGCTCTCGATTCACAGTGGCTGAGAGGATCATCGACTATACGAGGATGGAGATATTTGGCCGTCACGTGGTGGACACCATGTTTCTCCTCCAATACTACGATGTGAGCGCGAGGGAGCTCGAAAGCTACGGCCTCAAGGCCGCAGCGGTCCACTTCGGCCTCTCCGAGGAGGATCGCACTTACATAGAAAGGGGCAAGATCCAATGGTATTACGAGAATGACCCTTCCACCCTCGCCAAGTACAACCTCGATGATGCCAGGGAAACCCTGGCTCTGTCCGAGCTTCTGGGGCACTCCTTCTTCTTGCAGGCAAGGATGTTTCCTTTCTCCTACCAGAACATCTTCGTGAGAGGGAACGCCACCAAGATCAACTCCCTTTTCCTGAGGGAGTACATCAGGAAAAGGGCCTCTGTCCCCAAGCCGCCTGGCAAGGGGGAGGAATTCGAGGGGGGATACACGGATGTCTTTCTCTCGGGTGTTGTGCGCAACGTAGTCCATTGCGATGTGGCGTCCCTCTATCCCTCCATCATGCTGGAGTACGGCATAGCCCCCTCCAGGGACGAGCTAGGTATCTTCCTCCCACTCCTCAGAGATCTCAGGACCTTTCGCCTGGAGGCCAAAGCCAGGGCACAAAAAGCTCAGGACCAGCACGAGAGGGATTACTACCAAGCCCTCCAGCAGACCTTCAAGGTGCTCATAAACTCCTTCTACGGATATCTGGGAACGGAGATCCACCATTTCGCGGATCCCAATGCAGCAGCCCAGGTCACCCGGTTGGGCAGAGACCTGATAAAGCAGATGCTCTCTTGGCTCAAAGAGAGGGGGGCCAAACCCGTAGAGCTGGATACCGATGGCATATTCTTCGTGCCTCCTCCTGAGGCGGGCACGGAGGAGGGAGCGAGGAGGCTCGTGGAGGAGCTCTCGGAGTCACTTCCCGGAGGCATCCAGGTGGAGATGCAGGGCCTCTATCCTGCCATGTTCTCGTACAAAAGGAAGAACTATGCCCTGCTCGACTCCAAGGGCCAAGTGATAATAAAGGGTAGCGCCCTGAGATCCAGGGGAATGGAAAGATATCTCAGGGAGTTCCTCTCCGGGATGATAAGACTCGTCCTCGAGGAAAAGGCGGATGAGATCCCAGCGCTCAAGAGGGAATTCGAGGAGAGGATATGCTCCCACAAGCTGGACATATCTTGGCTTGCCAAGACAGAGACCCTCACAGAGTCTCCCGAGACTTACAAACAGAAAGTGGCAGCGAGAAAAAGGAACCCGTCAGCCACCTATGAACTCGCCCTCGCATCGGGAAGGAACTACAGGGCCGGAGACCAGATATCCTATTATGTAACGGGATCCCGTCGCACAGTCAGAGTTTACGAGAACTGCAAATTGGTCTCGGATTACGATCCCGAAAGACCCGATGTCAACGTAGACTACTACCTCTCCAAGCTTGAGGAGCTCTACAAGAAGTTCCAGGACATGCTGCCCCAGTGCGCCCTGCACGAGGGCCTTCTCCCCTCGGAAGGTCTCGAAGGGGAAACCGAGAAAGAAGGCAAAAGCCTCCGGAAGACCCGGAAGAAGTGAAGGCCTCAACTGGCCCTATTCCGAAAAGCCTCTCGCCTTCTTAGTGGAGCCAGGAGGGCCCCAGTGGGGGCTCAGGCTTCCTTGGAGTCAGACCGCGGGCCAATACACTGGCCCGCGGGATCGCACTCTCACGAGGTCTTCACAGGTTCGAAGGCATAGTAGTATCTCTCCACCTCCACCACCTCTCGCCCCTTTTCCATTGGGACGGGCGGTACCTTGAACACGTGGAGCCTGACCCTGTCTCCCTCCTTGAGCTCGCCCATTTTGGCGTTGACTATTCTCGTGAAGAGCCTGAGCTGGCCATCCAGGTCCACCAGGGCGTGAATGAGAGGGGTCTCGAAACCCAGGGGCACTCCCACTTCCTCCTCTGTGACCACCAAGACCGTGCCTTCTGTGGGCAGGTCCACCCATTCGAGCTCGTCCGACATGCACTCGGGACATACGACCCTGGGAGGAAACGGTCTGGCCCCGCACTTCTTACATCTGGTAGTGGTGAAGCGGCCCTCCTTCAGGTGCTGGTAAAAAGGATATATCCTGTTGAATTCCGGTGCCTGCTGGGGGTAGAGATCCATCGTGGCGATATATTTGCCCTGGAACAGATCCATGCTATGCATTAGGCTTCCCTCCCGTAGATCAGCACAGTGTGAGCAGCAATGAAACCACTCAAGTTGTGGGTCAGGCCAAATTGAGCTCCTTCTACCTGCCGCACCGCATCCCCCCTCAGTTGCCTCATGATCTCGATGGCCTGTCTTATTCCTGTGGCCCCGAATGGATGACCACATGAGAGAAGGCCTCCATCGGTATTGACTGGCACCTTTCCACCGAAGTCGGACTGTCCGTCCTGGATGAACCTTCCACCCTCGCCCTTCTCGCAGAAACCCAGGTCCTCGTACTCTATGATCTCCGAGATGGTGAAGCAATCGTGGGTCTGGGCCACGTGGATGTGGGAAGGGGTTAGCCCAGCTGCCTTGTAAGCTTGTTGCGCAGCTGTCTTGAGAGCAACCCATGTAGTCCAATCGGGCATGTTGGCAGACATGTTGTGCACCGAGGCCTGGCCTGTGCCCATTATGTAAACGAGGGGCTTGTCCGTCAGTTGCTTGGCCTTCTCCTCACAGGCCAGGATCACGGCCGCCGCTCCGTCTGTTATGGGGCAGCAATCGTAAAGCTTCATGGGCCTCACTATTACCTTGGCATTCATGGCAGTGGCCAGATCAATGGGCTCCTGGAATTGCCCGTTGGGATTGTTGAGGCCATTTCTACGATTCTTCACCGAGACCATGGCCATCTGTTCCTCAGTGGTCCCGTACTTCTTCATGTGCTGTTTGGCCACCATGGCGAATGCCGCAGGTGGCAATCCCAACCCCTGAGCCCCATCCCAATCATGGTCCACAGAGGCCATCTCGCTGTAGAAGACCTCCCACTTCTGGGGCATGTAAAGCTTCTCCCCTCCTATTACCATGACCACATCGGCGACCCCGGCCTTTATCAATCCGTAGGCGGTTATGATTCCGGAGCTCCCGCTCGCACACAAAAGCTCCACCCTCATGCACACGCTCCTTGGCTTTATTCCCACGTGTTCCGCCACAAGGGGAGCTAGATGGGTCTGGAAGGAACACCTCTCGGTATAGGCCGAGGATACTATTATTCCATCCACGTCCTTATTGGTCACATTGGGATTGTCGAGGAAACAAGCCCTCGCCGCCTCCTGGAAGAGATCCCTTTGAGAGGCGTTCCTCACACCCCATTTGCACATTCCTCCTGCTATGATGCATACCTTCCTCATGAGTTTACCTCCGGGGTGAACTGTTGGGATCGGCTCAGATTATACGCGAGGGTATTCTCCTGTCAAATATTTTCCCAGGAACTGAGTAGCCGTCCAGCTAAGGACCCGGGTCTCACCTGAGGATCCCATGGCCATCAACTCCCTTTTAGCTTCTCGACCCTAGCCACGAGAAACCTGGTTGTCCGAGGCCCTGGGGCTACCCTCTCGTCCATCCTGTAACCAACAACCCAGATGATTCCCTTGGCATCCTCGACAACTGGGACCGTCCATCGCTTCCTCCTGGGCACATGAGCATCCATGAGAAGATCCTGGAGTTTCTTGCTCCCACCCAGCCCCTTTGGCCTCATTCGGTCCGCGGCCTTTGGACTCCTCACGAGAAAAGGGGCCTCCAGTTTGTCAAGATCCATTATGGCACCTTGCCCGTGGGCAACCACATGAGGGGGGATCCTTTCCCTAGAGATCTCCCATTTGATGAGGACTCCTGCTTCGGGTATCTCGATCAGACCGGGAATTTCCACTGGATAGGAGAAGGATCGCGTGGTTGGCCTCTCTGTCCTCTCCATTATCATGTCTCCCATGGAGAGGATGAAACGCACCTTCCGGGGAAGATCGAGGTATTTTTCTCTTTCAGGACTCATGGCCAGCCTGTCCATGGCCTCCACATGCACGTGCTCCAAACTCTTTGTGCTTCCAGATGCGAGTTCGTAAGCCCTTCTCAGAAGCCTCAATCTCATGGCCTTGTGAAGGGTCCTGTACTTCTCGCCACAGATCCTAACCTCCTCGGCCGAGACCTCTCCCACCTCCGGCCACAGTCTTTCCACTTGAGTCTGAAGGTAGTCGTCCTCAAGGTGGCAGATCTCGGCTGTCCTGCACAGGGCCTTCACTATGGATGGATTGACCCATTTCTCCAGAAGGGGCAGGACCTCCTTCCTGATCCTCACCCTGAGGTACCTCCTGTCCTCATTGGTGGAGTCGACCCTGTAGGCCAGGCCCTTCTCCTGCAAGTACGAGAGTATCTCCTCCCTTTCGAGGCAGAGAAGGGGCCTCACGATCCTTCCCGTCCTGGGACACATGCCCGCCAGGCCCCCAGGGCCAGCCCCTCGGCCGAGGGCAGCCAACACAGTCTCCGCCTGATCCCCTCGATGGTGGCCTACGGCTATGCTCGACCCGCCGAAGTCGGCTCTCATTTCCTCCAACAACCTGTACCTCGCCTCCCTGGCCTCCTCCTCGAGAGACCTCCCAGGAGTCCCCAGTGTGCCTGGGGGCACTGTCCTGTAGAGGAACTGGATCCCCATCTGCTCCGCCATGGTGCCCACGAATTCCAGGTCCTCTTGAGCCTCACTGCCCCTCAGGCTGTGGTTGACGTGGGCCACCCCCAATGTCCAATTCCACCTCCCAGCTAGTTCCCGAAGAATGCTCAGCAGGGCAATGGAGTCGGGTCCGCCTGATACTGCGACCAGAATCCTCTCCCCCGGCAGGAGGAGTTGCCCTTCGAGGATGAACCTGCTTACTTTCCTCACAACTTCCTCCCTCGCCCTGGGACGGGAAACACTTTTCCGAAAAGGGACTTCAGTTTGGCTCATGATCCTGGGTCAGAAATGCATCTCTTCCAGGGGAAGGGAGAAGGCCTCGGCCACACCGCTGTGGGTGACCTTTCCCCTGAAGACATTGAGGCCTCTCAAAAGGGCCCTGTTTCTGGCCAATGCTCCCTCGAGGCCTCTGTCCGCTATTTCCAAGGCATACGATAGGGTCGAGTTGGTCAGGGCATAGGTCGAGGTTCGGGGAACAGCCCCTGGCATATTGGTGACACAGTAGTGGACCACGTCGTGAACTATGTAAGTCGGGTCATCGTGAGTTGTGGGCCTCGTGGTCTCGCATATTCCTCCCTGATCCACGGCCACATCCACTATGGCTGCCCCTGGCTTCATCTTCTCCACCATGTCCTCGGTTATGAGTTTAGGGGCCCTGGCCCCTGGGATGAGGACGGCTCCTATGACCAAGTCGGCCTTCAGAACCTCCTCCTCTATGTTCGCCCTATTGGACATGACAGTGGTCACGTGTCCATGCATGATGTCTCGCACGTAGCCTAGACGGGTGGGATTGACATCCAAGATGCTCACCTGAGCCCCTATTCCCACAGCTACATGGCAAGCATTGGCCCCCACGATCCCTGCTCCTATTATCACCACTTTGGCCGGAGGAACCCCCGACACCCCGCTCAGGAGAATCCCCCTCCCTCCCTGGGTAACCTCTAGACATCTTGCCCCTACCTGGATCGATAGCCTGCCGGCCACCTCACTCATGGGAGCGAGGAGAGGAAGAGAGCCGTCATCCAACTGTATGGTCTCGTAACCGATGCCTATGCACTTTGCCTCCAACATCCTCTCCGTCAACTCCCTATTGGCAGCCAGGTGGAGGTAGGTGAAGATTATCTGGCCCTCTCGGAGAAGATGGTACTCCTCCTCAAGCGGCTCCTTCACTTTGAGGATCATCTCCGCCTCTTGCCAGATGAACTCGGGCTCACCAATGATCTCGGCACCAGCAGCCCTGTATTGCTCGTCCATGATGGCACTTCCCAGTCCAGCCCCCCTCTCTATCAACACCCTGTGTCCGTGAGATACCAAAGCTGTCACTCCCGCTGGAGTGATCGCTACCCTTCTCTCCTGCTTCTTCCTCTCCTTGGGCACGCCGATTATCATTTTCCCACCTCCCCACAACTTCCTCTGCCACACCTTTCCCGAGTGTTTGAGCCTTTACCGAGGCCTCAAGATCTTCCAGGACTCCCACGGGCCCCATGAGGTCTAGAGGGGCTTCACGAGGCCTCTCCTTCCTCACCCTGTTCAGGCCCCCCGTAGACAAGCCCGATCTCCTCTATGATCTCTTTCGCCCTTTGAGCCATTTTCTTGGGGACCAGAATATCTGCCCAGCCTCTTTGAAGCACAAAGAGTCCATCGTAGGCTATCTCCTCGTGCTTCTTGACTATGGCCTCCATTCCTTCTCTGGCCAGGGCATCCACCACAATATCCGCCTCGAAGGGACCTTGAGCAACGTGAACCTTGACCATTGGCTCTTCAAGATCTTCGGGCAGTGGCATGAGGCCCTCCCATCTCTTTTGTCTTGAATATCGAAGAATATCTTAGCATACTTTTTCGCGAGACTTGCGGCAGAGGGTAGACTCTTTGGGGAAAAGGAGGAGCAAAGTGAGCCTTCAATCTCTTTGGCCCAAGGGGACCTTGTGGTTTCTGACATTGTTTTCAGTGGGGTTTTTGGGACCCCAGGCTTTGGCTGACCTCCTTCATCTGAAATCAGGAGGCGTTGTGGACATAGGGTGGGACTACAAGATAAGTGGCGACAAGGTGATGATCAAGAAGCAGGAGGGATACATAGCTATACCCCTTTCGGATGTCATCAGGATAGAGAAAACGGAACGGAAATCCCTTCCACAGCCACCCGTTGGCGAAAAGATGGAGAAGCCCGAGGCGGATGAGGGGAGTGCCCCCACGGAGGTTGTGGAAGGTGGCGATTCGGCAAAACTGGTCTCCCTCATAGAGGAGGTCCTGGCCTATCTGTCGAGGGCTAACAGATCCTCCGAGCTCTCGGAGGAGGACAGGGAAGAGGGGCTAGATCTCATAAAGACGTGGATGGAAGAGACAAGGGAGATAATGGCCAAGACCAGGGAGTCCGCAACCAGGGATGTTGCCGAGGATCTCCTCAGGGAGCTCGAGACCCTCGACAGGGAACTCGGAGATGGAAAACTATCGAGCGGTCCCAAGATGGAAAGCTCTCTGCGGGAGATGCTCCAAAGGCTTTGAGAGGCGGTTTTCTCCGAGGGGCGCGTTCTGTGCGCCAGTGCAACGAGCCCTCGATTATGTTGAAGAACTTCATTGCCAGCCATGGATAGCGGAGAGACCCAGGGCCTAAAGGGGAGATGCCTCGCATAACCCCGTGCCCTCATTGCGGGCGTGCAGAGCCCGCCCCTCCGCGACGCGGCCTAGCCGATGGGAGACCGGCTTAAGAAGTGGGCCCCAAGATTTCGCGAAGGGGCCTTTTCTCGGAGGGACGCACTCCGTGCGTCCGCGTGGCAAGGCCCCACGAATGCCGAGGCATTCCATTTTCACCCGACGATGAGGCAAGAGGCCGGTTGGCCTATTGGGGACATGTCTGGGCCAGGCCGATGCCTTCCTATCCGTGCCGAGGCATTCCCTTTTCACCCGACGATGAGGCAAGAGGCCGGTTGGCCTACCGGGCAGATGCCTCGGTCAAGCCGCTGCCTTCCTATCCGGGCGTGCAGAGCCCGCCCCTCCAAGGGACAAGCCAGGCAACGATCTCCTAGCTGGAAAGGGCCTGGGGAAGATGGACGCGGAGGATCGCTCGGCCCGGGGAGTGGTGTGCTCCATTTGTGTCGTCTTCATGCCATTTCATTTCTGAAAGTGGCCTCAGCCCATCTCGCCTTTTCCGAGAGAGATACTATCTTGACAATTTCCGTGAGATTTGATTAAATGCCCGGCCAGTACACAGAAAAGGTAGGCTTCGCCAGAAAGGACGATTGACCAATTTTTTGCCAGGAGGGTGGGGATGAAGCTCAAAGGTGGGATATTGGTCTTGGGCTTATTTTGGGGGGCTGTGGCCTTGGGCATGGTTGGGGGAGGAGATGTGGAATTCAAGATGAAGGGTGCCGGGCCTGTTCTCTTCAGTCACGATACCCATGTAGGAAGCCACTTCCTTGCCTGTACCGAGTGCCACGATTCTCTTTACACGGTCAAAGGAAAGCACAGACATGTGACCATGGATCAGATGGCAAAGGGGCTTTCATGCGGGGCCTGTCACAACGGACTGAGGGCTTTTTCCGTCAAAGACAACTGCCAGGTGTGTCATCAATGATAGGGCGAGACGGACTCGAACACATTTTTCGGGTCGAGGTTGATGGTTTGCCCGATGGGATCAGGGAGGGGGGATCATGTACGAGGACAAGGACGAGATTCAAGTGATGCAGGGAGATCTGAAGAGGGCTCTGGGGAAGGCGAGACCACAGTGGGCAATGGTCATAGATTTGAGAAGATGCACGGGCTGCAGGGCGTGCACTGCGGCCTGTTTCGCGGAGCAGAAAAGTCCCCCAGGGATCATGTACAGGGTTGTCTACGAGGAGGAGTTCGGAAGTTTTCCCAAAGTGAGAAGAAGGTTCACCCCGAGGCTATGTAACCAATGCGACGACCCACCCTGCGTCAGGGCCTGTCCCAACAAGGGCGATGGAAAAGCTACCTGGAAGGACAAGGATTCGGTGGTTGTCATCAATTACATCCAGTGCATAGGTTGCGGAAAATGCGTGGTAGCCTGCCCCTACAAGGCCAGGGCCTTGGACGGAGGGGCTTTTTACACAGCCGGAACACCCAAGATCGAGGAATACGAGAAGGCCCCGAGCTGGGAGTATGGGAGAAAGTGGCCTAGGCGGGAGAACGAGATTCCCATTGGGACTGCCAGAAAGTGTCATTTCTGTGTCCATAGGCTCAAGGTGGGGATGCTCCCCGCTTGCGTTACCACCTGTCCTTGCAGGGCCAACTTTTTCGGGGACATGGAGGACCCGCAGAGCCTGGTCCACAAATGGATAAAGGAGAACAAGGAGAGGATCAAGGTCCTTGCCTCTGTGAGGACACCCGGAGAGACCCGACCTTCTCGTGCGGCCTTGAAGGGCATGAGAGCTCATGAGATTTCCCAACTCGTGGGTTATCCGGGCAAGGTCCCAGTGTTCGCGGAGAGTGCTCCCACAAAGCCAAGGGTCTTCTACGTGATGCCGTGAGGGAGGGAGGAAAAATGGCCGAGAGAAAGAATTCCAAGATTGGATCCATCACCCGAAGGGGGTTCGTGAAATGCTCGGCGATCTTGGGAGGGGGTATCTTGGCCTCCCAGATGAAGTGGGCAAGGGAGCTTGTGGAAAGGGCAGAGGCAGGACTTTTGACCCCAGAGGAAGAATATGAACTCGTGAGGCCGGAAAATGTCCTCTATACCGTTTGTCTTCAGTGCAATACGGGCTGTGGGATAAAGGTCAAGCTCTATCGCAAGGAAAACATTGCAGTTGCAGTGAAGATAGATGGGAATCCCTACAATCCCTTCGTCATGGTTCCCCACATCTCCTACGACACTCCTTTCAAAGAGGCTCGCACCTTGGATGGTGCCATCTGTCCCAAGGGGCAAGCTGGCATCCAGACAGCATACGATCCTTACCGGATCACCAAGGTCCTCAAAAGGGCGGGGAAAAGGGGAGAGGGAAAGTGGATGACCATTCCCTTCGATCAAGCAATAGAGGAGATAGTGAATGGAGGGAAGCTCTTCTCCCATGTACCCGGAGAGGAGAACAGGGTGGTTGTGGGCCTCAAGGACATATGGGTACTGAGGGATCCAAAGATCGCCAAGGCAATGGCAGAGGATGTGAAGGCGATAATGACCTCCAAGGACAAGAAAAAGGCTGTCGAGGAATTCAAGGCAAAGCATGCGGCTAACCTCCACTATCTCATCGATCCAGATCATCCGGACCTGGGCCCCAAGAACAACCAATTCGTTTACTTTTGGGGAAGAAAGAAAGGAGGAAGGGGAGAGTTCGCTGCTAGATTCTTCGGGGACTACTTTGGCACTGTGAATACCCATGGTCACACGACCGTCTGCCAGGGTTCTTTGTACTTTACCTGCAAGGCCATGAGCGAACAGTATCAGTTCAACAAGTTCGGAGGCGGTGCCAAGTTTTACTGGCAGCCGGATTTGCTCAATGCCAAGTACATCCTATCCGTTGGGTCCAACCTCTTCGAGGCGAACTATGGCCCGCCCAACATGAGCTCGAGGCTGATTCCCAACATCGCATCGGGGAAGACAAAGCTTGTAGTGGTGGATCCCCGCTTCACCAAGGCGGCCTCCAAGGCTCACAGGTACATGCCCATAAAGCCCGGGACTGACGGGGCGTTTTTCTGTGCCCTCATCCGCTGGATCATAGACAACAAGAGGTACGATTCCAGATACCTGGCCAATGCCAACAAGGCAGCCGCCTCAGCCTCACGGGAGCCCACATGGACCAATGCGGTTTGTCTGGTCCGCATGGAGAAGGACGGAAGGCCGGGGAAATTCTTGAGGGCTCACGAGATCGGACTCCTCGAGCCCAAGAAGGTCATGGACAAGGATGGAAAAGAACAGACCCTGGAGCATCTCGTGGTGATGAAGGATGGCAGGCCTGTGCCAGTGGATCCTAACGATGAGAAGGAGCCAGTGACAGGCGATCTGTTCGTGGACACAGAGATAAACGGCATCAGGGTCAAAAGCGCACTCCAAATAGTCGCGGAATCCGCCAGATCCAAAAGCCTGGAGGAGTGGTCGAGAATATGCGGCATCCCCGTCGAGGACATAGTCCAGACGGCCAAAGAGCTCACGAGTTTTGGAAAACAGGCAGTGGTGGAGGTCCACAGGGGGGTTGCCCAACACACAAATGGGTTCTACAACGTGACCTCGGCCATGACCCTGAATTTGCTTCTTGGCAACTTCGATTGGAAAGGCGGGATGATAGCCGCATCCACTTACAACACGACCGGAGGGAGACCGGGCCAACCCTTCGATCTGGGCAAGATGAAACCTGGGGCCACGACGAAATTCGGAATAAGCATCATAAGGCACGACGTGAAGTACGAGGACAGCACTCTGTTTGCGGGCTATCCTGCCAGGAGGAATTGGTGGCCCCTCTCGAGCGACATCTACGAGGAGATAATCCCGTCCATCGGAGATGCCTATCCTTACCCCATTCTGGCCCTCTTCAGCTACATGGGGGCCCCCACTTACTCTCTTCCTGCAGGCCACACCAACATAGAGGTGCTGGCAGACGTGAACAAGGTTCCTCTCTATTTCACCTCCGACATCCTGGTGGGCACGACCTCCATGTACGCGGACTACATCTTCCCAGACCTGAGCTATCTCGAGCGCTGGGAGATGCACGGATCCCACCCCAATATGCCCGTCAAGGTCCAGCCCATCAGGCAGCCCGTGATTGCCCCTTTGACAGAGACCGTCAAGGTGTTCGGAGAGGAGATGCCTTGCTCCTATGAGGCCGTTCTATTGGCCCTGGCCGAGAAACTCGGTCTCCCCGGATTCGGGAAGGACGGTTTCGGACCAGGTCAGGACTTCACAAGGCCGGAGGATTTTTACATTCGAATGGTGGCCAATGTCGCCACAGATGGGACCCCGGTCCCGGATGCAGACGATGAAGAGGTGAAGTTGTTTTTGGAGGCCAGAAGGCACCTCCCCAAGACCGTGTTCGACCCGGAGAGATGGCAGAAGATAGCGGGCCCCAACTGGAGAAAGGTAGTGTACGTGTTGAACCGAGGTGGCAGGTTTCAGGATATGAGGGAGGTTTACAAAGGGGACCATGTAGCTAACCAATACAAGCGGCTCATAAACATCTACCAGGAGAAGACGGCTGGGACGAAGAACTCGTTCACTGGAAAGCCCAATCCGGGCTATGCCACCTATATCCCCGTCACCACTGCTTTGGGCAAAACTCCCAAGGAGGCAGGCTTGGAGGACGGTTACACCCTTCACCTCATAACCCAGAGGGACGTAAGGATGACCAAATCGAGGACAGTGGTGGACTATTGGCTCCTGGCCATGCTTCCCGAGAACTCCGTGATCATGAACCCCAAGGATGCGAGGAGATTGGGCCTCAAGGATGGAGATAGGGTCAAGGTGGTCTCGGCCACCAATCCCGAGGGGGTATGGGATCTGAAAAATGGAAGGATAAAGCCTATGGTGGGAAGGCTCCAACTAACGGAGACCATAATGCCTGGGGTCATAACCTTCACCCTCGGCCACGGGCATTGGGCAACGGGAGCTTCGGATATTTGGATAGACGGCCGTCGAATCGTAGGAGACGAGAGGCGCTCGAGGGGGATCCATGCCAATGCTGCCATGTGGGTTGACCCTTATCTGAAAAACACCTGCATGCTGGATCCAGTGGGAGGAAGCGTCTCCTTTTACGATACCAAGGTGAAAGTTGTGAGGGTATAGGAAGAGGCACGTAGGGCCAATCTCAGCCGTGGGAGTATGGAAGGGGTGGTTTTTTCCCAGAAGCTGGCGGAGAGGGTGAAAAAAGGGGTCAGGATCCTTCTCGGGAGGGAGGAACTTCCCCAAGACCCTGTGGAGAGAACTCCATCGGGGATCGAGGAATTCATGAGGTGGCTCTTCTCCCCGGAGACCCTGGAGATGGACGAGGAGGAAGGGGAGGAAAGGCCACCATCCTTTTTCAAGTGGCTTTTTGGGAGAGAAGAGCTTCCCCAAGATTTCCCTGAGGAGAGAGGCTCCAAGGGGTTTTTCCGTTGGCTCCTGGAGAAAGAGGAATTGCCCAGGGAAGGCCAAGGGGAAGAGGGAGAGTGATCCATGGAGCACAGCAAGCATGTGGCTAGAATGGCGCTTTTGGTTGTTTTTGTGTTGGTGGTATTTCACATCGTGCGAACTCTCTTCACCCCCCCTTCTTTCGGGAAGTACGGCCATTACAGGGCGGACAATGTCACGGAACAGATGTCCAAGCAGGTGATCCACGGGGGCAGCATCTCGTGCGAGCCATGCCACGGTGAGAAACAGAAGGACTGGGCCGCTCAAGCTCACAAATCAGTGCAGTGCGAGGTCTGCCACGGGCCCATTGCATGGCACATCTCCGACGGCACAAAGGTGGCTGACATGCCGAGAAGCAGGAGCGCGGCTTTCTGCCTTCGCTGCCACGAGAGGCTCGATGGGAGGCCGGTCGGTTTTCCGCAGATAATTCCCGATGAGCATTTGAGGAAAGTCGGAGGGGAGATGGGGCCAGAGGTATGTTTGAGTTGCCACGATCCCCATGCTCCGGCACTGGGAGGGTGAGAGAGATGGAGAGCGAGGTCACCCGGCGTTGGTTTCTCAAGGCCTTCGGGGGAGTGGCCCTGATGCTGGGAGTTCCGGCTTGGGGACGTCCCCAGGGCAATGGGGGAGAGAAATCTTACAACTGGGAGGATTTTTCCTATGTTTATCTCATCGACGTGGGGCGATGCATAGGGTGTGGGATGTGCGTTCAGGCCTGCAAGAGGGAGAATATGGTCCCCGACGGGTTTTTCAGAACCTGGATCGAGAGGTACAGGATAGGGGAAGGAGGAAGGGTGGAGGTGGACTCTCCCAATGGGGGATTGAATGGCTTTTCATCGACCATAGTGGACTTCAAGGTCACAAAGGCATTTTTCGTCCCCAAGATGTGCAATCACTGCAAGAACACCCCATGCACTCAAGTCTGCCCTGTTGGGGCCTCTTACACCACGAGGGACGGGGTAGTCCTCGTGGACCAGAAGCACTGTATCGGGTGCGGTTATTGTGTTCAAGCTTGTCCATATGGTAGCAGATATCTTCACCCCGTCACCCACGTTGCGGACAAATGCACCTGGTGCTACCACAGGATCACTAAGGGCCTGAAGCCGGCCTGTGTGGCGGCCTGTCCCGTAAAGGCCAGGGAGCTCGGCAATATGAAAAACGAGCAGGATCCCGTGCGAAAGGCCATAGCAACGGAGCCTGTTTTGGTGCTCAGACCAGAGCTGCTCACAAGGCCCAACTGCTATTACAGAGGCCTGGACAAGGAGGTCAGATGATACCCGAGTTGAGGCTCCCACAGGTAATCGGATTCGCCTTTCCCAACGACGTCCACATCGCGTGGAGCTTGATGATAGTCCTATACCCGTACCTCACGGGCATAGTTGCAGGCGCATTCGTCATATCTGCCCTTTATCATCTCTTCGGAAGAAGAGAGCTCAAGCCCATAAGCCGCTTTTCCCTGGCCACCTCCTTCGGGTTCATGGTGGTGGCGACCTTGCCCCTCCTGAATCACCTGGGCCATCCCGAAAGGGCCTTCAACATAATATTCACCCCCAACTTCTCCTCGGCCATGGCTGGATTCGGGATCCTCTACAACACCTACCTCCTCATCCTCCTCCTCGAGATATGGTTCGTGTGGCGAAAGGACATAATCCTCATAGCCAGAAGGAGCAGGGGGCTCAAGAGAAAGATTTACGCCGCCTTGGCCCTTTGGACCTACGATATATCGGAAGAGGCACTGGAGAAGGACCACTGGGCCATAAGGGTCCTCACTGCCATTGGCATTCCAGCTGCCTGCATGCTCCACGGCTATGTGGGCTTCTTGTTCGGGGCCTTGAAAGCCAACCCGTGGTGGTCCACCCCTCTCATGCCCATAATCTTTCTGGCCTCCGGGATGACATCAGGGGTGGCCATGCTCATAGTTCTCTACCAGACCGCCATGAAGCTGGGCGGGGGAAGGATAGACTCCGAGACCATAGCCTCCCTCAACAGGTGGCTTTGGCTATTCATGATAGTGACCGTGAGCCTGGAGCTCCTCGAGATAATGACCTTGGCCTATGAGCAGAGCGAGGCCTGGGAGGCCATCCACCCTCTCCTCACAACGAGGCTCGCTTTCTCCTTCATCTCTGTTCAGCTGATTCTGGGCTCCCTGATTCCCTTCATCCTCCTCATGATATCGGTCACCATGAACCGTTATCTCCACGACAAGGTGAGAAACACCCTTTCCTTTGTCTCGGCACTTCTCCTTTTGATCCAGGTGTTCGCCATGAGGTGGAATGTGGTGATTGGCGGCCAACTTCTCAGCAAGAGCTTCAGGGGCTTCAGGGAGACCTACGCCCCCCAGCTCTTCGAGAAGGAAGGGATCCTCGCCGCAGTCGCCATCTTCTGCCTGGCCTTCGTCGCCCT
>Ga0078972_1001934_pt1 | contig 72428 bp, 68 predicted proteins | sample YelNatPaOPGAMG01_FD_67568 | JGI IMG/M metagenome (GOLD analysis project Ga0078972, IMG submission 67568) | Hot spring thermophilic microbial communities from Obsidian Pool, Yellowstone National Park, USA - OP-RAMG-01 (SPADES assembly) (version 2) | ecosystem: Environmental > Aquatic > Thermal... | reverse complement strand
CCCGCCGTCGGCCCCGCCGGCGCCCCCGGTCCCCCCGTCGCCGATCAGCCAGCCGCCGTGGCCGCCGAAACCGCCGGCGTCACCGGCGGCGCCGGTCCCGCCGGTGCCGCCGTCCCCGATCAGCCCCGCCGAGCCCCCCACCCCGCCGACACCGTCGTCGATGCCGGCCAGCCCGGGAGCCCCGACGCCCCCGTTGCCGATCAAAAACCCGCCGTCACCAAGGTTGCCGAAGAACCCCGAACTACCCAACAGAGAATCATTGGCACCGGTGAAATCGGGGAGCCCGTTGCCGATCACATCGCGCCCGATCAACAACACCGATGGAAAGTTGATGACCGAGTCCACCACCGAGCCCGCCGGGCTGGTGATCCAGGCCTGCGCCAGCGTATTGACCGTGGTGCTCACCGCATCGACGAGACCGGTGAGCACCGAATCGAATCCCGTCAACGGATCGGCGAAAGCCCCGCCGTCGGCGAGCAGCCCGCTCACGTCGGCCGCACCGGCCGCCGCGGTCCCGGCGTCGGCCGCGCTGATCAGCGGCTCGATCGCCGGGCTGACAATCAGGTCCAGGATGTCCGCGTGCGCCGCCGGCGGTGCGGTCCCCGCGCCCAGCGCCGCCACGGCCACCGCACCGGCCACGGCGAGACGCCTGGACCGCGCCACACCCACCGGTTTGTGCCGACCGCCGCGCGAACGTCCAGCCATGCGATTAACTCCTCGGTGTTTTCGACCCACTTACGCGGGTTCGACCTTCGGTCAGCCTAGGCGAATCCGCCGCTGCGCGGGCATGGACGTCCGCTCGGCGCATGGCGGCATACCGGGCTTTTCGAGCGGTGACGTTACGGGCCTAGAAGGCGTCCGGGTTGGCTTGTATCTCCGCAGGCACCGGGTGCTGGTAGAGGCGCGAGGCGTTCTGCCAGGTGATCTTGGCGATGACGTCGTCGGGAAGCCCGCCGATTTGTTGGTGGATGGTCTGCTGGGTGTGCGGCCAGGTCGAGTCACAGTGCGGGTAGTCAGCCTCCACCATGATGTTGTCGGCGCCGATCCGTTCATGCTGTACGAACGACGACTGGTCTTCCACGGCGCAGAACCAGAAATTTCTCTTGAACACTTCTGCGGGCGAAAGGCTCTCACCGAGCGCCCGCCAGGTGCCGTACATCTCGTGATAGCTGAGCATGTGGTCCAGGCGGTCGAGCAGGCCGGCGACCCAGCCGATTCCGCCCTCCGACAAGCAAATCTTGAGCTCTGGGTACCTGCTCGGCAGGCCGGAGTACAACCAGTCGACCGCCGCCGATATCGCATAGGCGAAGAACAGCACTCCCTGCACGTCCGGGGGTGCGTCGTCGGTGGTGGACGGCGCAGAACCGGAGGATCCGATGTGCAGGTTCACCACAGTGCCGGTCTCGGCGCACGCCGCCATCATCGGATCCCAGTACCCCGAGTGAATGGTGGGCAATCCCAGCAGCGCCGGGTTTTCGGTGAAGGTGACAGCATGAAATCCACGTTCGGCGTTCTCGTAAATCATCTCGGCGCCCAACTGGGGATCCAGCAGCCACGGAAGCTGGCAGGGGATGATCCGATCCGGGTAGGAGCCGGCCCAGACCTCGAGATGCCAGTCGTTCCATGCCCGGACCGTAGCCAACGCAAGGTCCTGGTCCTTGGTTACTTGCTGTAGCCGCTGACCCGCGAACCCCGGCAGGAAGGATGGAAAGTTCAGCGATGCATATACTCCGTTTATATCCATGTCTTTGATCCGCTCATGGATATCCCATGCACCCCTGCGCATTTCGTCAAAGCGAGCCGGCTCGAATCCGTACTCGGACACCGGTCGGCCCACCACCGCGTTGAAACCCACATTGGGCAGAGCCTGCCCGTCGTAGAGCCAGATCTGGCCCCCACCCTCGGTTTCCACAACCTTAGGTGCCCGGTCGGCAAATTTCTGCGCGACCCGACCGGTGAAAGTGTCCGGCGGTTCGACGATGTGGTCGTCCACCGAAATCACCGTGTAGTGGCGCTCGGCTCGAGTCGGTTCGGGTAAAAAGGTCACAGTGCGTTCGGCGCCCGTCTTGGCGGTGGTAAAACCCAGATTGCCGGCCAGTTCGTCGATCGATTTCATGGGTCGCGACCTTTCTAGGTGAGCACGTCGGGATCGGCCTTGATGGTCATCCGCGCCGCCCCTGCCCAGTACACGTCCGCGGCGCGGTCGATAAGCGACTTTTGGATGCCCAGCATGTCGGCCCGGTTCATCGCGGTGGGCGCCCGATTGGTAAGCATCACATGATAGGCAAGCTTGCACGCCCGTTCGATCGACGCTGCCCGGTAGACGGCTTCGGGCAGACGCCGCCCGGTCGCGATGACACCGTGGTTGGCCAGGATAGCGACATTAGCTGATCCGATGCGTAGCGCAAGATCGACCGCACGCCAAGCAGTGTCGATTTCGCCATCGTAGGTTTCGACCAAGCACATGTCGTCAAGGAACAGCGATCCGGTCTGATGCACCAGCTCGGGCAGCGCTCCCAGGGCAGCGATCAGACTGACATAGTAAGGGTGGTTGTGGATGACGACCCGGGCGTCGCTGCGCAGCCGGTGCAGTTCGGTGTGAATGTGGATGGCCGGCGTGACGTCCCAGCGTCCTTGGATCACGCGGGCGTTCTCGTCCACCACGCAGATGTCCGATGCGGTGATCTCCTGCCACCACAGCCCCCAGGGATTGACCAACATGGTGTTCTGGCCGTCAAGCTGCCAGGTGATGTGTCCGGCCATATTCTCGGCGAATCCGATATCGGCCAGATGACGGAATGCGACCGCGAGCGCCTGCTCGTTGGTGAGATCGACGCCGATGGGCGGCACTACCGACGGCGACCAAACCTCCAGGCCGCCTTTGCGTATCTCAGGTGCGTTCATAGTCGGGTCCCAATTCTTCTCGGATAACTTCGCGGAGTTTGCCTTTGGCGATCTTTCCGCCGGACGATCGGGGGAGTTCGTCAACGATGACCAGCCGCTCAGGCAGCAGTTCCTTGGATACTCCGTGCGCCAGCAGATAGTGGTTGAGCGTCGGCAGATCGAGCGCTGAGGACTCGGCCAGCTCGGCCAGCTCGACGTAGACGCAGACCTTTTCACCGAATATTGGATCGGGCATCGCGATCGCGGCCGCGATCGCGACCGCCGGATGCATGGTTACCGCGTCTTCCACCGCGACGGCACTGATGTTCTTGCCGCCACGCACGATGAAGTCGGAGGTTCGGCCGGTGACCCTGAGGTAGCCGTCGGCGTCCAGCTCACAGATGTCGCCCATCCGCATCCAGCCGTCCTTGGTGAACAGCTGGTCGTGATCGACGCCGCCGAGGTAGCCCAAACTGGTGGCCGGGCCACGACAGGCGGGCTGTCCTCGCCGCGTCGCGGTGACGTCGGTGTCGCCGTCGAAGAGTCGAACCGACATCTCCGGCACGATTCGGCCGGCGGTGCGCAGTCGGCGCTGGCGGGAATCGTGCACCGTCGTGCCGCTGAGCAACCCGGTCTCGTTGGAGCCATAGAACTGGAGAATCGTGGCGCCGGTGAGCTCCTCGAAGCTGACCGCGGGGCGGTAGGGCAGCGTCTCACCCCCGGTGAAGACGACGCGCAGCGAAGACAAGTCGTGATCGCGGGATGCCGGGTCGGCCATGATCATCATCAACTGGGTACTGACGCAACACAGCACGGTGACTTTATGGCGTTCGATGGCCGCGCAGGCCGTCGCGGCGGTGAACCGCTCCAGAACGACGGCCGTGGCGCCGAGATAGATCGGGGTGGTGTGGGTGGTCCAGATGCCGAAGCCGAAGGGCGTGGGGATAACCGGCAGGAAGACATCGTCTGCGGTGAGTTCGCCGTTGGCAACCGCCTTTTGGTGAAAGTAGTGCCAGCGGTTCTGGGTGTGAACCACGCATTTGGGCTGGCCGGTGGTTCCGGATGTGGAGTTGATCAAGAACACGTCATCGGGTCCGAGGGACTGATCGCCGGGCAATGCTCGCGGCGGTATGTCGGTGTCGAAGGACAAGTCCCTGAGGGTCAGCGCCGACAACGACAGACCGGCTGCGGCGACTTTCGCGGACGGCGCGCGGTGGGTGTCGCTGATCAATAGGTGCGGGCGGGTGCTGCGCAGAATATGTGTTGCTTCCCGGGTACCGGCTCGCGCTCCGATGCCGACCACGACCGCGCCGCAGCGCTCGATCGCGACGAACAGCACGTGGATCGCGGCGCTGTCACCATGCCACACCGCGACCCGATCGTGGCGCCGCACACCGAGTCCCGCCAGTTGTTCGCTAAGCGCAGTCGCCGCGCGGTCGAATTCGGACCAGCTCAGCGCGGCGTCCGGGTAATCAAGGTAAGCGGTCTTGGTCGGCCGACCTGTCGCGTTACGGCGAACCGCTTGCGACACCGTCAGGTCAGACCACCAGCCGGCGGCACGGTAGCGGGCTGCGTCGGCACCGTGCACGCCAGGGCCGCCCACCTGCATGAAAAAAGCATACGACAACCGACAACCTGCATTTCACCCGTCGACCTCCGACAGCCGCGACATGCCGTCGCGCCCTTGGGCGTCCAGATGTAGTCCGCGCCGGCGGGCCCGGTCCGCGCGGGCGGTCATACGCGCCACCCGGCGGATGAGCCGCCCGCGCCCTGCACGAGTGGGCCTGTCAGGCGGTAAGGGTCGGCGTCATCGCCACGTCGATGATCTTCGTATCGCGGGTCGCGATAGTCAGATTGCGCCGAAGCGCCTGCGCGACGATGACGCGGTCGAACGGGTCCTTGTGCTCCCAGGGCAGCCGGCCAGCCAGGATCGCGTCGAGTGATTCGATGGGCAACTCGGAGGTGCTCATGTCGGTAAGGATGTCCGTCCACGCCGACAACAACGTTTCGCCATCGAGACGTCCGAGCCGGGTCTTGATCGAAATCTCCCAGGCCGAGGCGGCCGTTACCCACAGATTCGTCGCGGGGCTGGACAGGACCGTGAGGGCTGACGCAGCCAGCCGAGACGGATCACTGACGAGCCACAGCAATGTCTGGGTGTCAAGAAGGACATCATTCACCCCTTGTCACCCTCCCACGCCGCGAGTTCGTCGTCGGGGAGTTCGTCATCGAAATCGCTGGGCACCATCAGATTTGGTAATTGACCGAAGCGCCGCGGTACCGCGGCGATTGGTATCAGTTGGGCCACAGGTTCACCGTGGTTGGTGATGATGAACGAGTTGCCGGCCCTGACGTCCGCCAGGAGGCGGTTCAGCTGGTTCTTGGCCTCAGTGCTGCTGACCTTCTCGATCGACACAGCGGAACCCTACCGCGTTAAAGCTAGTCGAGCTAGTCGCGCTAGTTTTACTAGCGGATTTTGCCGATCCCGCGCCGGAAACGCTTCAGTCATTCCTCGCCTTGCGGTGGATCGGAATCTCCGGGAAAAAGTTCTTCGGGGTGGTGGGCGTGGTTGATCTCGGGCGGACGGGTGCCGTCGGTCCAGCCGAGTCGTCCACTGTCGGTGACCACGGTGCGCAACTCGCCTCTGGTCGCCATACCGTGGTCTGCGCTGCAGGCGAAAAACTGCTTGTCGGCGTCGGTGCGGCCGCCGCGTGCCCAGTCCGGCGAGTGGTGCACCTCGCAGTAGTAGCCCGATTCCAGACAGTTGGGCCGGGTGCAGCCGCGGTCGCGGGCATGGCAGATCAGCCGCTGGTCGGCGGTGGCCACCCGTTTTTGCCGACCCAGGTACAGCGGCCTTTTCAAGTGGTCGTCGAACACCGCCAGGTAGTGAATGCCTCGGGCGGCCATCGCGATCAGGTCGCGCATCGGCAGCCGCGACCCGCCGCCGGTGCGCGCGGGCGCCGGCATCGGCACCGACGGATCGGTGGCGGCGCGGGCGGCCCGGTCCAGTTCGGCCAGGGTAGTGGTGACTACCACGGTGACCGGGTGGCCGCGGTGTGTGCCGAGCCCACCGGAACCGATCGCGGTTTCCAGCCCAAGCTTGAGCGCGTCGTGACAGCGTTGCGCCGGGCTGCGATCGTCGCGCTCCCCGGGATTGCTGCCGTCGGGTTGATGACGGCCGGGTCGCACCGCGGCCTCGACGGCCTCGAAGTAAGCGCGGGCCTGCGGGTCGAGCAATCCCGACAGCCGCGACATGCCGTCGGGTCCCTGCGCGCCCAGGTACAGCCCGCGCCGACGGGCCCGGTCCTGGTCACTGAACTGGCCGTCGGGATTGAGGTAGTCGGCGATGCGCTGACCCAGTCGGGTGACCAGCCCGGCGTCGAGTTTGGTGGCCTCGGCGACCAGCCGGCGTTCGGCGGCCGCCACCTCGGTGGGCGAGACGCTCGCGGGTAGCACGTCGACCGCCTGGCACACCGCCCGGATGTGGTCGTCTCCGACCGCGCCGGCGGCGACCGCGGCCGCCAGCTCCGTCAGCTCCGGCGGCACCGGCGGTCCGGTCAGCGAGCGCCGCGGCCGAATACGGGCCGCCAGTTTGAACCGGCGGGTGATTTCGCGCGGGGTGATGCGCAGCCGCTTCCACAGCGCGGCGCGCACCTGCGCGGTGGAGGTGGCTTCGTCGGGCGGATCGGCGATCTCGCCGAAGTAGCGGTACATCAGCCCGCGGTTGACCCGGTCCTGGGTCTCCAACCGGTCGGCTACATCGACCCGAAAATCGTTGCCCACCATATCCGACGACGTTGCGCGCAGCACCTCGTGGGCAGCGTCGATCGCACCGAGAGCGGCGCTGATCCGCTCCCGGGCCTGCTCGGCGCCCAGTGCACAACTCATATCTCGACGCTAGAAACCACCGCCGACAAACCCGCCGCCGACAAGCCACGAAAAATCCGGACCTGTGGATCAAGATGCAACTGTGGATAACCCCATCCACCGGTATGTGGAGTCAGCCCGCGGATCTGTCGGCGTTGCGCTGAAACCGCGCTGGCCTGCCGCCGCTGGGTACGATTCCGACAGGCATGGGTCTCGGCGAAAGCTGCGCGGTCGGAACGCAGTCAGAAGCAACGAGGAAGTCGCTGCGCGTTTCGCGCCCGGGGACGGCTCATCGCACCAGCTGCGTGGCCTGCTCGGCGAGGTCCAGCAGCGGCTGCGGGAAGACACCGAGCCCGATGGTGACCGCCGCGCAGATCGCGATCACCGCCTTGCTGCAGATGCTGGGCACCGCAACGTGCAGTCCGTCCAGCGGTGCATCGGTGAAGAACATCAGCACGATCACCCGAACGTAGAAGTAGGCCGCCACCCCACTGGCGATCACACCGATGATCACCAATGGCACCGCCCCGCCCTCGGCGGCAGCCTGAAACACCACGAACTTGCTGACGAAGCCGCTGGTCAGCGGAATTCCGGCGAACGCCAGCAGAAACATCGAAAACAGCAGACCGACAATGGGATAGCGCCGGCCCAGGCCGCCCCATCGGGACATGTCGGCGTCCTCGTCGCCGTGGGCGTTGCGGACCAGACCAACGACGGCGAACGCACCGAGGGTGCTGAAGCTGTAGGCGACCAGATAGAACAGCATGGCCGAGACACCGGCCGGGGTGTCGGCGATCACGCCGGTGAGGATGAAGCCGACATGTGCCACCGACGAATATGCCAACATGCGTTTGACGTCGGTTTGACTCACCGCGGTGACGGTGGCCACCACCATGGTCAGGATCGAGACCGCCCACAGCACCGGCCGCCACTGGTCGTGCAGCGGCGGCAGCGCCACATACACGACCCGCAGCAGCGCGCCGAACGCGGCGACTTTGGTGGCCGCCGCCATGAATCCGGTGATCGGGGTGGGCGCGCCCTGGTAGACGTCGGGAATCCACGAATGGAACGGGACCGCGCCGACCTTGAACAGCAGGCCCACCGACAGCAGCGCGACACCGACAAGCGCCATCGAGTTGTCGAGCCTGCCTGCCAGTGCATCCCGGATACCGGGCAGGGCCAGCGTGCCGGTCGCGCCGTAGAGCAGCGCCACACCGTAGAGGAAGAACGCCGACGAGAACGCGCCCAGCAGAAAGTATTTCATCGCCGCTTCCTGCGACATCAGCCTGCGGTAGCGGGCCAGCCCGCACAGCAAATACAGCGGCAGCGACAAGACCTCCAGCGCGACGAACATCGTCAACAGGTCGTCGGCGGCGGGGAACACCAGCATCCCGCCGACCGCGAGCATCGTCAGCGGGAAAACCTCGGTCTGCATCACGCCGGCCCGCAGCGCCCGGCGCTCACCGGCGCTGTCGGGAACCGCGGACGCTTGCGGGGTAAAGGAATCCAGCCCGCGGGCGACGCCGGCGACCGCGGTCGCGGCACCGGGACCGACACCGGACTGGGCGTCGTCACGGCGTTCGGCGATGAAAACGACGGCCATCATCGCGACCAGCAGCACGATGCCCTGCAGCACCAGCGTCGGGCCGTCGATCGCCAGCGCCCCCAGCACGGCCGTGCGGCCGGAAACCGGAATCATCCTGCCCACCCCGACGACCGCGACGAACGCCGCAACCAGCCCGCCGATCGCGAGCGTCATCTGGGTGCCGTAGCGGAATCGGCGCGGCACGAACGCCTCGACCAGCACGCCGAGGACCGCCGCCCCGAAGACGATGAGCATCGGGGACAGCAGGCCGTATTCGACATTGGGGGCGGGCATGCTCATCGGCGCGGTCCCTCCGCCGACCGCGGGATGGCTGCCGGCGCAGTCGGCGCCGGGTCATGCTGGCCGATGGTGGCCATGGTATGGCCGACCGCGGGGTTGATGATGTCCAGCATCGGTTTGGGGTAGAAGCCGAGTACCAGTAGCAGCGCGATCAGCGGCGCGACGACGGCGAGTTCGCGCGGCATCAGGTCGCGGATCCGTTCGTTGCCCTCGCGCACGGGCCCGGTCATCACCCGCTGGTAGAGCCACAGCATGTAGATCGACGAGAGCACCAGCGCGGTGACACCGAACCCCGCCGCAACCTGGTAGCGGGTGAATGTGCCGATCAGGACAAGGAATTCACTGATGAACGGCGCCAGCCCGGGCAGTGACAGGGTCGCCATCGCCGCGACCAGAAAGGTACCGGCCAGCACCGGCGCTACCTTCTGCACGCCGCCGTACGCGGCGATCGACCGGCTGCCGCGGCGGGCGATCAAAAATCCCGCGATCAAGAACACCGCTGCGGTGGACAGGCCGTGGTTGACCATGTACAGCGTCGAGCCGCTCTGACCTTGGCTGGTCATAACGAAGATCCCCAGGATGATGAATCCGAAATGCGAGATCGAGGTGTAGGCGATCAGCCGCATGATGTCGGTTTGCCCGATCGCCACCACGGCGCCGTAGACCACACCGATCACCGCCAGCACCACGATCAGCGGGCGGAAATACGTTGCAGCGTCACCGAACAACTGCAGACAGTAGCGCAGCATGCCGAAGGTGCCGACCTTGTCCATTACCGCCATCATCAGCACCGCGGTGGCCGGGGTGGCCTCGACGGCGGCATCGGGTAGCCAGCGGTGGAACGGCCACAGCGGGGCCTTGACGGCGAACGCGAACATGAAACCCAAAAACAGCGCCTTGAGCACCGCCGGATCGACCCCGGGTGAAGCCGACGGCACCGAGCCCGAGAACAACGCGACGATCTCGCGGAAATCGAAGGTACCCGGCCCGTGCTGCGTGGTCACCACATACAGCCCGATCACCGCGGCCAGCATGATCAGACCGCCGAACAGGTTGTACAGCAGGAATTTCACCGCGGCGGCCGACCGGTTGGCGCCGGTGCCGAAACCGCCGATCAGAAAGTACATCGGGATCAGCATGGCTTCGAAGAACACGTAGAACAGCAGCACGTCCAGCGAAACCAGCGAGATCAGCACCATCGACTCGACGGTCAGCGTCAACGCGACGTAGCTGTGCGGGCCCCGGCTGCGCTGCCCGCCGTCGTTCCAGCCGGCCAGCATCAGAAGAGGCACCAAAACCGCGGTCAACAGCACCAGCACCACCGCGATGCCGTCCACGCCGAGCGTGTACCCGGCACCGAATGCCGGGATCCACGAGTGCGATTCGACGAACTGGTACGGTGCGCCGCCGGCATCGAAGCCGGTGGTGATCATCACCGCCACCGCCAGCACGGCTGCGGCCACGGCCAGGCCGAGCCACTTGGCGGATTGCCGCCAGGCCCCCGGTAGCAGGATCACCAGCACCGCGCCGGCCAACGGCACCAGCCACAGCACACTTAGCCACGGCAACGCACTCACCACAGTCGCACCGCCAGAATCGCCGCGGCCAGCAGTGCTGCGCCCGCGAACATCGACAACGCGTAGTTACGGGCGAACCCGGTCTGCAACCCGCGCAGCCGGTTCGATGTGCGGCTGACCAAGGCGGCCAGCGCATTGACCGAGCCGTCCACGCCGGCGTTGTCGACCTCGACCAGCGCGTGGGTCAGTTGCCCACCGGGTCGCATGAACACCTCCTCGTTGAAGAGATCGCCGTAGAGGTCTTTGCGGGCGGCGACCGTCAGCGCCGATACCGCCTCGGGTGCGGTCATCGGCACCGGACGTGTGCCATAGGCCCGGTAGGCCACCGCGATCCCGACCCCGACGATGCCCAGCGTGACGGTGCTGGTTGCCCACGTGGGTATGGTGTGCGCCGCTTCGCGAGCGCCGACGACCGGTTCCAGCCAGTGCACCAGGGTGCCGCCGATGGCCAGCAAACCGCCGGAGAAGACCGAGCCGACGGCGAGCAGGATCATCGGCCAGGTCATCACGGGGGGCGCCTCATGCGGATGGGCATCGGGTGCCCAACGCTTTTGGCCGAAGAACGTCATCAACATCACCCGGGTCATGTAGAACGCGGTGATCCCGGCGCCCAGGATCGCCGCCGCGCCCAGGATCGGTCCCCGGATCCCACCGGCACCCAGCGCGGCCTCGATGATGGCGTCCTTGGAGAAGAAGCCGGCGAACGGCGGCACCCCGATGATCGCCAGATAGGCCAGCCCGAACGTCGCGAAGGTGATCGGCAAAACGGTTCGCAGCGCACCGTAGCGGCGCATGTTCTGCTCGTCGTCCATCGCGTGAATCACCGCGCCGGACCCCAGGAACAGGCCGGCCTTGAAGAAGCCGTGGGTCAGCAGGTGCATGATCGCGAACGCGTACCCGGCCGGCCCGAGCCCCGCGGCCAGCACCATGTAGCCGATCTGGCTGATCGTCGACGCCGCCAGCGCCCGCTTGATGTCGTCTTTGGCGCAGCCGATGATCGCGCCGAACAGCAGCGTCACCGCGCCGACGAGCACCACCGCCAGCTGCGCAGCCGGCGACAGGTTGAACAGCGGGGCCGACCGCACGATCAGATACACGCCCGCGGTCACCATGGTGGCGGCGTGGATCAGCGCCGACACCGGGGTGGGACCCTCCATCGCGTCACCGAGCCAGGCCTGCAGCGGAACCTGCGCCGACTTGGCGCAGGCGCCCAACAACAACAGCAGCCCGATCGCAGTGAGTACTGCGCTGCTGGCGCCGGATGGGTCGGCGAACACCCCCGCGAACGACAGCGTGCCGAAGCTGGCGAACATCACAAACATGGCTAGCGACAACCCGGCATCGCCGACGCGGTTCATCACGAACGCTTTCTTGGCCGCGGTGGCCGCCGACGGCCGTTGGTACCAAAAGCCGATCAGCAGATACGACGCCAGGCCGACACCTTCCCAGCCGACGTAGAGCCCCAGATAGTTGTCGGCGAGCACCAGCAGCAGCATCGCCGCGAGAAACAAGTTGAGGTAGGCGAAAAACCGGCGACGGTCCGGGTCGTCGGCCATGTAGCCGACCGAGTAGATGTGGATCAGTGACCCGACGCCGGTGATCAACAGCGCGAAGCAGATCGACAATTGGTCGACCTGCAGCCCGAAGTCGACCCGCAAACTGCCGACCGGTACCCAGCTGAACAGGTTCTGCCTGAGCACGCGGTCGTCGCCGGGCCGCCCGAGGAGATCAGTCAGCAGCGCCATTGCCACGAAAAACGACGCTAGCGCGGCCGCGCAGCTCAGCAGGTGTCCCCACCGGTCGGTGCGCCGGCCGCCCAGCAGCCCGATCACGGCGCCGGCCGCCGGCAGCGCCACGATCTGCCAGATGATATCCGTCAGGTTTGTCACGAGGCTCAACCCTTGAGCAGACTGGCGTCGTCGACCGAAGCCGATCGGCGGGCACGGAAGATGGTCATGATGATGGCCAGGCCGATGACGACCTCGCAGGCGGCGACCACCATCGTGAAGAACGCCACCACTTGGCCGTCGAGGTGGCCGTGCATCCGGGCGAACGTGACGAACGCCAGGTTGACCGCGTTGAGCATCAATTCGACGCACATGAACATGACGATCGCGTTGCGCCGCAACAGCACACCGGCGGCGCCGATGGTGAACAACAGCGCCGAAAGATAAAGATAGTTGACCGGATTCATGACGCGCCGTCCTCGCCGTTGCCGTCGACCGTCCGTGGTAGAAGGATCTGCGGCACCGACAGTTTCGAGTACGAGCCGTCCGGCAAAAGCGCGGGCATGTCGACCGCGTCGTGGCGGGCGTAGACGCCCGGCCCGGGCAGCGGGGTGGGGTACCCGCCGGTGCGGAACCGTTCGATCGACAGCTCACGCTGAGTCTTGCGACGCTCGAACCGCTCCCGGTGGGTGAGCACCATCGCCCCGATGGCTGCGGTGATCAGCAAGGCGCTGGTCAACTCGAACGCCCACAGGTAGCGGGAGAAGATCAGCGTCGCCAGGCCCGCCACATTGCCGCGGGCATTCGCGCGGGTCAACCCGGCGAACCCGGTGGCCGCGCGGCCGATGCCGGCGATCAGCACGACGCCGAATCCGATCCCGGCCGTCACCGCGCCAACTCGTTGCCCGCGCAGCGTTTCGGTCAGCGATTCCGCGGAATCCACGCCGATCAGCATCAGCACGAACAAGAACAGCATCATCACCGCGCCGGTGTAGACGACGACTTGGACCACACCGAGAAACAACGCGTCGGACACCATGTAGAACACCGCCAGGATGATCATGGTCATCGCCAAAAACATCGCGGAGTACACGGCGTTGGCGGCCATCACCACGCCCAGCGCGCCGATCAGGGCCAGCGCCCCCAGCAGCCAGAACGCCACCGCCTCACCGGTTGAGGTCCGGGTGAGAGCTTCGGCCAGCACGGTGATCATCGGCGCTGTTCCTCCTCATCGCTTCGCTCTGCATCGTCACCAGCGCGGGTCATCACGAGGGCACCTCCGCGGCGGGTTTGACGTTGCCCAGGTAGTAGTCGGCGTCGGTGGCGCCCGGGGCCCGGGGATGCGGCGGCGGCTGCATCCCGGGCTGCAGTGGGGCCAGCAAGCGGTCTTTCTCGTAGATCAGATCGGCGCGATTGTCGTCCGCCATCTCGTAGTCGTTGGTCATCGTCAACGCCCGGGTCGGGCAGGCTTCCACGCACAGGCCGCAGCCGATGCAGCGCAGGTAATTGATCTGGTACACCCGCCCGTAGCGTTCCCCGGGCGAATACCGTTCCTGCTCGGTGTTGTCGGCGCCTTCGACGTAGATCGCATCGGCCGGGCAGGCCCAGGCGCACAACTCGCAGCCGATGCATTTCTCCAGGCCGTCCGGATACCGGTTGAGCTGGTGGCGGCCGTGGTATCGCGGCGCCACCGGTCCGGGTTTCTCCGGATACTCCTCGGTGACCGGACGTTTGAACATCGCCGCCAGCGTGACGCCGAAGCCGGCGACGGAGTCGAGCAATCTAGCCACGTGCGGCCTCCTTGATCGCCATGCCCGGCAGCGGTGGCGTCGGAAATGCCGGTTCCCCGACCGGTTCCGGCGCTTCCGGCGGGCGAGTTTCCAGGCCGGCCAGCGGTCTTCGCAGGTATGCCAGTAGCCCCGCGGCGACGACGGCGCTGGCGATCACCAGCACAGCGGTCCAGTGCGCCATGCCCGCGTTGCGCAGGGTGCGGATCACTGCGGCGATCATCACCCACAGCAACGACACCGGAATCAGTGTCTTCCACCCCAGCGCCATGAACTGGTCGTAGCGTAGCCGCGGCAACGTGGCCCGCAGCCAGAAGTAGCCGAACAGGAAGGTCCACACTTTGGCGGTGAACCACAGCAGCGGCCACCAACCGCTGTTGGCGCCGGCCCAGATGTTCAGCGGCCACGGCGCATGCCAGCCGCCGAGGAACAACGTGGCCGCCAACGCCGACACGGTGGTCATGTTGATGTACTCGGCCAGGTAGAACATCGCGAACTTCAGCGACGAGTACTCGGTGTGAAACCCGGCCACCAATTCGCCTTCGGCCTCGGGCAAATCGAACGGCGCCCGGTTGGTTTCACCGACCATGGCGATCAGGTAGACCAGAAACGACGGCAGCAGCACAAAGACGTACCAGACGCGGTCTTGGGCGGCCACGATCTGCGAGGTCGACATGGTTCCGGCGTAGAGGAACACCGCCGCGAACGACAAACCCATCGCGACCTCGTAGGAGATCACCTGGGCGGTGGAGCGCACCCCGCCCAACAGCGGATAGGTCGAACCCGACGCCCAGCCGGCCAGCACGATGCCATACACCCCGATCGACGACAGCGCCAGGATGAACAGCACCGCGACCGGCAAATCGGTGAGCTGCAACATGGTCCGATGCCCGAAGACCGACACCTGCGGGCCGAACGGGATGAACGCGAAGGCGGTGATCGCCGGGATGACGGAGATGACCGGCGCCAGCAGGTAGACCGGGCGGTCCACGCCGTCGGGCATGATGCCTTCCTTGAGCGCCAACTTGATCCCGTCGGCCAGGCTCTGCAGATACCCGCGCGGACCCACCCGGTTGGGGCCCCAGCGCATCTGCATGCGGCCCAACAACTTCCGCTCAGCCAAGATCGCCACTAGCACTGTGAGCACCAGGAACACGAAGACCGCGACGGCTTTGACCGCGATCAGCCACCAGGTGTCTTGCCCGAAGCCGGTCATTCACTCACTCCGATCATGGCGCCGCTCCTCGGCATCGCTTCGCGCTGCATCGTCGCCGGCGCGGATGCACACCACGGTGCCGGCAGTGACACCGAGCTGCTGATGGACCGCGCAGCCCGCCGAGTTCAGCGGCAGCCACACCACCCGATCGGGCATCTCGGTGATCGCCAGCGGCAACGTGACCGCGCCGCGCTCGGTACGCACCGTGACCGGCTCGCCGTCGGCGGCGGCGATCTCGGCAGCCGTGTCGGCGGACAGCCGCGCCACCGGCTTACGCGCGGTGCCGGCCAGATGCGGCTCGCCGTCTTGCATGCGGCCCTTGTCGAGCAGCATCCGCCACCCGGTCAGTACCGCCTCGCCCGGACCCGGCTGGTGCGGTAGTCCGCCGGCTGCGAGGGCGGGGGCAGCAGCGCGATCACCGTCCCAGGTGCCCAGCCGGCTCAGTTCGGCACGGGCGGCCTCGACGGTGGGCAATCCGAGGCAGACACCCAATTCGTCGGCCAGCGCGTCGAGTACCCGCAAATCCGGTTCGTCGCCGAACTCCAGCGCGGTGGGGAAGCCGCGGTGGCGGCCCTCCCAGTTGAGGTAGGTCCCGGACTTTTCCGCCGCCGGCGCGATCGGGAAGACCACGTCGGCGCGCTGGGTGACCGCGCTGTGCCGCAGCTCCAGGCTGACGACGAAGCCGACGGCGTCCAGCGCGGCCAGCGCGGCATCCGGATCGGCGAGGTCCGCCGGCTCCACCCCGCCGACCAGCAGCGCGTCCAGCGTGCCGTCGGCCGCGGCGGCCAGCATGCCGTCGGTGTCCAGCCCGGGGGCCGAGGGCAGTTCGGTGACGTACCACGCTGCGCACAGCTGTGACCGGGCGGTGTCGTCGGTCACCGGCCGGCCGCCGGGCAGCAGCGTGCCCAGGGCGCCGGCTTCCAGCGCGCCGCGTTCCCCGGCGCGGCGCGGAACCCACGCCAGCCGCGCGCCGGTGGCATCGGCGAGCCGGATCGCCGCCGAGAAGCCACCCGGCACGGTCGCCAGCCGTTCGCCGACCAGGATCACCGCGCCGGGTTGGCGCAACAGCTCGCCGAGCTCGCTGTCGGTCAGTGCGTCCAGCGCCGCCGCCTCGGTCCCGGGCGCCGTCGTGAGCACCCGGCCGGACATGCGCTGTAGCCCGCGGCTGGCGAACGGCGCGACGGCGTAGACCCTCAGCGCGTGTTTGCGGGCGGCCTTGCGCAACCGCAGGAACACGATCGGCGACTCGTCCTCGGGCTCGAACCCGACCAGCAGCACTACCGGCGCCGACTCCAGGTCGGCGTACCTGACACCGACCGGACTTCCGGCGACCCGCGCCGCCAAGAACTGCGCCTCCTCCGCCGAGTGCGGACGGGCGCGAAAGTCAATATTGTTGGTGTCCAGGACGATCCGGGCGAATTTAGCGTAGGCATAGGCGTCTTCCCAGGTCATCCGGCCGCCGACCAGCACACCCGCGCGGCCGCGGGCCGCCGCAAGTCCGCGGGCCGCGACCGCCAGCGCTTGCGGCCACGACGCGGTTACCAGCGCACCGTCGGTGTCGCGAATTAGCGGCGCGGTGATCCGATCGGGTTGGGTGGCGTAGGTGAACGCCCATCGGCCCTTGTCGCAGTTCCACTCCTCGTTGACCTCCGGGTCGTCGCCGGCCAGCCGGCGCAGCACCACCCCGCGGCGGTGGTCGGTGCGCTGCGCGCAGCCGGACGCGCAGTGCTCGCACACGCTGGGCGTGGACACCAAATCGTAGGGGCGGGCCCGGAACCGGTAGGCGGTGCCGGTCAGCGCGCCGACCGGGCAGATCTGGACGGTGTTGCCCGAAAAGTACGACTCGAACGGCTCGTTGGCGTAGATGCCGACCTGCTGCAGCGCGCCGCGTTCGAGCATGTCGATGAAGTTGTCGCCGGCGATCTGGTTGGAGAACCGGGTGCAGCGGGCGCACAGGATGCAGCGCTCCCGGTCCAGCAGCACCTGGGCGGAGATGCTGATCGGCTTGGCAAATGTGCGCTTGACGTCGGTGAAGCGGGAATCGGCCCGGCCGGCCGACATCGCCTGGTTTTGCAGCGGGCACTCGCCGCCCTTGTCGCACATCGGGCAGTCCAGCGGATGGTTGATCAACAGCAGCTCCATCACGCCGTGCTGGGCCTTGTCGGCGGCTTCGGAGGTGAGCTGGGTGCGCACCACCATCCCGTCGGTGGCGGCAATCGTGCACGACGCCATCGGTTTGCGCTGGCCCTCGATTTCGACCAGGCATTGCCGGCAGGCGCCGACCGGGTCCAGCAGCGGGTGGTCACAGAACCGCGGGATCTCGACCCCGACCAGCTCGGCAGCGCGAATCACCAAGGTGCCCTTGGGAACGCTGAGCTCGGTGCCGTCGATCGTCAGTGTCACCATGTCCTGGCCGGCGACACTCTTTGCGGTGTCCGCCTGCGTCACGCGTCACCTCCGTCAGGCGTAAGCATGGAATCGCGGGGGTCGAACGGGCAGCCGCCACCTTCGATGTGAGCGACGTACTCGTCGCGGAAGTACTTCAGCGACGACTGCACCGGCATGGCAGCGCCATCACCCAAGGCGCAGAACGACTTACCGAACAGGATGTCGCTGATGTCGAGCAGCTTGTCGAGGTCCTCGCGGGTGCCTCTACCGGTCTCCAGCCGCGCGTAGATCTGGTCCAGCCAGAAGGTGCCCTCCCGGCAGGGCGTGCATTTGCCGCACGATTCGTGCTTGTAGAACTGCGTCCAGCGGCGGGTCGCGCGCACCACGCACGTCGTCTCGTCGAAGATCTGCAATGCCTTGGTGCCCAGCATCGAGCCGGCCTCACCCACGCCCTCGTAGTCCAGTGGGACGTCGAGGTGCTCGTCGGTGAGGATCGGTGTCGACGATCCGCCCGGTGTCCAGAACTTCAGCCGGTGCCCCGCGCGCACTCCACCGGCGTAGTCGAGCAACTCGCGCAACGTGATGCCCAGCGGGGCCTCGTACTGGCCGGGCCGCGTCACGTGCCCGGACAGCGAATACAGCGTGAAGCCGGGCGATTTCTCGCTGCCCATCGACCGGAACCAGTCGACGCCGTGCAGAATGATCGGCGGCACACTGGCGATCGACTCGACATTGTTGATCACCGTCGGGCACCCATAGAGCCCGGACACCGCCGGGAACGGCGGACGCAGCCTCGGCTGGCCGCGGCGGCCCTCCAGCGAATCCAGCAGCGCGGTCTCCTCGCCGCAGATGTAGGCGCCCGCCCCGGCGTGCACCACCAGTTCCAGATGATAGCCCGAGCCCCCGACGTCACGGCCCAAAAATCCGGCGGCGTAGGCCTCGGCGACCGCGTTGTGCAGCCGCCGAATGACCGGCAGCACTTCGCCGCGGACGTAGATGAACGCGTGGCTGGCCCGGATCGCATAGGCGGCGATAATGACGCCTTCGATCAGGACATGCGGGGTGGCCAGCATCAGCGGCATGTCCTTGCAGGTTCCCGGCTCGGATTCGTCGGCGTTGACCACCAGGTATTTCGGCTTGTCTGCGGACCCCTGGCCACCCTGCGGGATGAACGACCACTTGGTGCCGGTCGAGAACCCCGCGCCGCCGCGCCCGCGTAGCCCGGAATCTTTGACCGTGTGCAACACCGCGTCGGGCCCCATGTCGAGGGCCTTCTGCAGTGCCTGGTAGCCGTCGTGGCGGCGATAGGTGTCCAGCGTCCAGGACTGCGGGTCGTCCCAGTAACGGCTCAGCACCGGCGTCAATCGGCTGGGAGCGGTCATCGGTCACCGTCTCCGGTCGGCGGCGCTGCCATGTCGCGTTCCCGGGCGACCCGCAGACCGGCCAGGGTGGCCGCGCCGGCGCCGCCCTGGCCGTCGTCGGGCCGTTGGTCGGGAAAACCGGCCAAAACCCGCTCGGTCTGCCGGAACGGGCACAGCGGCGCGCCGCGGGTCGGCTTCGGTGGCTTTCCGGATCGCAGCGCGTCGACCAGTTCGCGCGCCGACTGCGGGGTTTGATTGTCGAAGAACTCCCAGTTGACCATCACCACCGGCGCGTAGTCGCAGGCTGCGTTGCATTCCACGTGCTGCAAGGTGACGGCGCCGTCCTGGGTGGTCTGGCCGTGGCCGATGCCGAGGTGCTCGCTGAGCGCAGCAAAGATGGCGTCGCCGCCCATGATCGCGCACAGCGTATTGGTGCACACCCCGACCAGATACTCGCCGGTGGGTTCGCGGCGATACATCGTGTAGAAGCTGGCCACCGCGGCCACCTCGGCGCCGGTGAGTCCGAGCTGCTCGCCGCAGAATTCCAGGCCCGCCGGCGTCAGGCAGGAATCCTCGGCCTGCACCAGGTGCAGCAGCGGCAAGATCGCCGAGCGGCTGTGCGGGTAGCGGCCGATGATGTCCTTCGCGTCGACCTCCAGTCGCGCCCTGACCTCGGGCGGGTAGGAGCGCCGGGCGCCGTCGACCACGAACTGCCCGGGCTCCTCGGGCGGCGGGCCCAAAGGCACAAACACCGGCCCGCTCACCGGTCGACCCCGCCCATGACCGGATCGATGCTGGCGACTGCGGCGATCACGTCGGCGACCATGCCGCCCTCGCACATCGCGGCGACGGCCTGCAGGTTGGTGAACGAGGGGTCCCGGTAATGCACCCGGTAGGGACGGGTGCCGCCGTCGGACACCATGTGCACGCCCAGCTCGCCGCGCGGCGATTCCACCGAGACGTAGACCTGGCCGGCGGGCACCCGGATACCCTCGGTCACGAGTTTGAAGTGGTGGATCAGCGCCTCCATCGAGCTGCCCATGATCTTGGCGACGTGCTCTTCTGAGTTGCCCAGGCCGTCGGGGCCGACCTTGAGGTCGGCGGGCCAGGCGATCTTGGGGTCTTCGACCATGATGGGGCCGGGTTGCAACCTATCCAGGCACTGTTCGACGATCTTGAGTGACTCCCTCATCTCTTTGACGCGAATCATGTAGCGTCCATATGCATCACAGCCGTCATCGGTGATCACGTCGAATTCATAGTTCTCATAGCCGCAATAGGGCTCGTCGCGTCGCAGGTCGTAGGGCAAGCCGGTCGATCGCAGCACCGGGCCGGTGATGCCCAGCGCCATGCACCCGGCCAGATCGAGGTAGCCGACGTCTTTGGTGCGGGCCTTCCAAATGTCGTTTTCGTTGAGCAGCTTCTCCAGGTCGGTCAGCCGACGGCCGATCAGCGTCAGGAACGCCGCGATCTCGTCGACCGCGCCGGGCGGCAGGTCCTGGGCCAGTCCGCCGGGCCGGATGTAGTTGTGGTTCATCCGCAAACCGGTGATCGACTCGAACAGGTTGAGCACGAGTTCGCGTTCCCGGAACCCCAGGAACATCGCGGTCATCGCGCCCAGTTCCATCCCGCCGGTAGCCAACGCGACCAGGTGCGAGGAGACCCGGTTGAGTTCCATCATCATCACCCGGATGACGTTGGCCCGCTGCGGTATCTGCTCGGTGATGCCGAGCAGTTTCTCCACACCCAGGCAGAACACGGTTTCGTTGAAAAACGGGGACAGGTAGTCCATCCGGGTCACGAAGGTGACGCCCTGAGTCCAATACCGGTATTCGAGGTTCTTCTCGATCCCGGTGTGCAGATAGCCGATTCCGCAGCGCGCCTCGATGACCGTCTCGCCTTCGATCTCCAGGATCAGTCGCAGCACACCGTGGGTGGACGGGTGTTGGGGTCCCATGTTGACGACGATGCGGTCCCCCGGGTCTGCGTCGCGGGCTGCTTGGACGATCTGCTCCCAGTCCTGCCCGCCGGCCATCAAGACCGTCTCGGTCGGCTCGCTCATCAGTTGTAGGCTCTCCGCTCGTCGGGCGGGGGAATTTGAGCGCCCTTGTATTCGACCGGGATGCCGCCGAGCGGGTAATCCTTGCGTTGCGGATGGCCCTGCCAGTCGTCGGGCATCTCGATGCGGGTCAACGACGGGTGACCGTCGAAGATGATCCCGAAGAAGTCGTAGGTCTCCCGCTCGTGCCAGTCGTTGGTGGGATAGAGGGAAAACAGCGACGGGATGTGCGGATCGCTGTCGGGAGCAGACACTTCCAATCGGACCCGGCGGTTGTGGGTGATCGATTTCAGCGGGTACACCGCGTGCAGTTCGCGGCCGGTGTCGTGTGGGTAGTGCACCCCGCTGACCCCCAGACACAGCTCGAACCGCAACCCGGGCTCGTCGCGGAGTCGCTGCGCCACCGCCGGCAGCAACGCGCGGTGCACATGCAGGGTTAGTTCGTCGCGGTACACCACGACTTTTTCGATCGCATCGGCGAATTCGACACCGCTGCTGCCCAGCGCCTGACCCAGCAGGTCGACGACCTCGTCGAAATAACCGCCGTAGGGCCGCGGGCTGCTGCCCGGCAGCGTGACCTGGCGGACCAGCCGTCCATAGCCCGACGTGTCACCGGTGCCCGAGACGCCGAACATGCCGCGGCGGACGTCGATCACTTCTTCGTCGGGCGTGCGGCTCACCGCTTGCGCTTCGTGGTCGGGCGGATTCATCGCAACAGTCCACGCATCTCGATGGTGGGCCGGGCCGCCAACGCGGCCTGTTCGGCTTCGGCGATGGCCCGCTCCCGGTCGACCCCCAACGGCATTTCGGCAATCTTGTCGTGCAGCTTGAGGATTGCGTAGAGCAGCATCTCCGGGCGCGGTGGGCAGCCGGGCAGGTAGATATCGACCGGAACGACGTGATCCACGCCCTGCACAACCGCGTAGTTGTTGAACATTCCGCCCGACGACGCGCACACCCCCATCGCCAGTACCCATTTGGGCTCGGCCATCTGGTCGTAGATCTGGCGCAGCACGGGTGCCATTTTCTGGCTGACCCGACCGGCCACGATCATCAGATCGGCCTGCCGCGGCGTGGCGGAAAACCGTTCCATACCAAAACGGGCGATGTCGAACCGCGGCCCCGCCGTCGCCATCATCTCGATCGCGCAACAGGCTAAACCGAAAGTCGCCGGCCACAACGAGTTCTTGCGGAAGTATCCTGCCAGCTTTTCCACCGTGGTCAGCAGAAATCCGCTGGGCAGTTTTTCTTCCAGGCCCACGTCTTACCTCAATCCCACGTCAAGCCACCGCGCCGCCATACGTAGGCGTAGGCCACGAACACGGTGAGCATGAACACCAGCATCTCCACCAGCGCGAACACCCCGAGCGCGTCGTAGCTGACCGCCCAGGGATACAGGAACACGATTTCGATGTCGAAGACGATGAACAGCATCGCGATCAGGTAATACCTCACCGGGAAGCGCTGCCCGCCCGCGCCGCGTGGGCCGTTGTGCGCCGGCTCGACCGGTTCGATCCCGCACTCGTAGGCCGCCATTTTGGCCCGGTTGTATCGGGACGGACCCACGATCGTCCCCGCCACGATCACCGAGAACACCGCGAAGGCGGTGGCGATCCCGCCCAGTACCAGGATCGGCGCGTACAGATTCATCTCGGTGCGACTGCTCCCCGGATCTCGGTTCCCTGTGAGTGCAACCACAGCCTAGCGATCGTGCACACGGGTCGCCTCACGGGGCTGAATGTGGCCTCGGCCACAACCTCCGAAGCTCGCCGACGATGCACAACGACGAGACAACTGCCGCGGGAAAACGTAGTGGCGAGTGTGCTAGGAGACCGGGGCGCGGAGCAGGTCGGCAACCGTGCGGCCGAGCCTGATGGGATCGACCGGATGCGGAACCGCGGCCTCGGCGCGTGACCAGCTGGCCAGCCAGGCGTCGTCGGCGCGCCCGGTGAGCACCACGATCGGTGGGCACTGCTGCACCTCGTCCTTGAGTTGTTTGGCGATTCCCAGCCCGCCTTGGGGTGCCGCCTCTCCGTCGAGAATCGCCAGGTCGATCCCGCCCGCGTCCACCTGCTGGATCACCGCCGGTCCGGTGGCGACTTCGACGTAGCTCAACTCGGGCAGATCCGGGTGCAGTCGGTTGCCCAACGCCTGTATCACCTGCCGACGAGTGTTCGCGTTGTCGCTGTACACGAGGATCCGAAGAGTATCGGTGGCAGGCATGGTGGAGATGTTATTACCGCGCGCGGACGAAAATGGCGTCGGCGGAGGCGGTCGCCGTCGGGGCTATCATGCCGAGCCGATTCCAGTCCAGGTTGAACTGGGCCCGGTCGACCTGGGCGGTCGCCGAGATCTGCACCGCGCCGTCATCGAGCATGGTGATCGTGGCCGGCAACGGCAGTGGCGTCTCGACTCCTTTGATGCTCAAGGTCGCCCGCAGGTTGGCGGCGTTGCTGGTGGTCGGCTCCACAGCGGTGACGACGACGCTGATGTCGGGGTATCGCTCGACGTCGAGGAAGTCAGCCGAGCGCAGATGCTCGTCGCGTTTGCGGATGCCGGTGTGCACTGAGGCGGCCCGGATGTCGAGGCGCCCGAAGACCGCGCCTTTGGCGGTGACCTGGCCGTCGCCGCTGGCGTCGGTGAACTCGCCCCGGACAGTCATCAGGCCCCACAGGTTGCGGATCGTGAAACCGAACGTCGAGCGATCGGGGACCAGGTTCCACACCCCGGCGGTGTCCGGATCGCGCAGCAGTGTTTCCACAGTGGTCATCAGCACCTCCGTCGGTGCAGCTAGCTCAGCGGGGCGAGTTCGGCCGGGTCGAAGTACTCGTCGATACGGCTGATCAGAGCCTGATCAGCCGTATCGACACCCAACTTAACCACGATGCAGACCCGCATGGCGATCGATTCACCGTTGCGGCCGGTGGCGTGCAGGATGTGTTGCTGCACGACTCCCTTGGATCCGTCGGAAAACAATCGGCGGTCAAAAATCTCGTAGCGCCGCTCGGTGGTGAAGCCGATGAACCAGTTCACCACCCGCAACGCGCGTTCTTTGTCGTGTCGCGGCGGGCGCCGGTCCGCCACACTGCGACGTCGTCAGCCCACAGCCGGCGCACCGTTGAGATGTCGCTGTTCTCGATCGCTGCGAACAGCTGATCGGCCACCTTCGTGACGGCGTACCCTAGGTCGTCGAGCCGACGCAGGGGATGCGACCGCACACCCAGTGCATAGTCTGGCTGCGCCGAGGAGACGGGCCCACGCCGATGTGCGGGCGATACGGGCGACGCGGACGCACGCCCGCGCCCCGGCGCGGCAAGCCCCGGGGAATATGTACTAGTCGGCAAAGGTTTTCTACGGTGAAAGCTACATATCCACGTCAGTGGGACGAAGGAGGTGATGGCCATGCTGAGGTTTGATCCATTCTTCCGTGACCTCGATCGGCTTACCCAGCAACTGTGGGGTAACACGGTCGGTACCGCCACGCGTCCGGCGGTGATGCCGATGGACGCCTGGCGTGACGGCGACAAGTTCGTGGTGGAGTACGACTTGCCGGGCATCAAGGCTGATTCCATTGACATCACGGTCGACCACGACGCTGTCACGGTGCGTGCCGAGCGTCCGGTGAGCGGTGATGGAAACGTCGACTGGGTGGTCGCGGAATGCCCGCACGGCGTGTTCAGCCGGCAGCTGTTCCTCGGTGACCAATTAGATGCCGACAACATCGCCGCGGACTACACCGACGGGGTGTTGCGGCTGACGATCCCGCTGGCCGAGCAGGCCAAGCCGCGCAAGATCGCCGTCCAGGCCGGTGCCCAGCAGGCGATCAGCGCCTGACGGGCGGCTCCAGGCTGATAACGGCCGTCCGTGCGACCAGCCCGCAGACGGCCGCCATCGGCGTGGGTGGTTGGGGAGGCGATCAGACGACAGCGGTGACGAGCGCGGGCCGCGGCGCAACACTGCGAGGTGCCTACCCGGTCATCGCACCGGCGAGCACATGTCGCCTGTTCGGCGAGCCAGGCTGCCGCCGCCGGCCAGTTCTTCAACGGCTCCAGCTGTTTTCGTTGTCGGCCGGCTCACCTGCCGTGAGTCGGCCGAAGCGCGTCTACGCGCTGGTTTGGTGCGTGTCCACCCTGTACCAGCGTCCGATCGTGGGGGGTTTCGCTGCGACCACCGAGAGATGGCCCGCAGGTGCGCCCCGCCTGTCGTCGCCGCCGACCACGCCGTCAATCCCGAACGACTTCCAGCCCCTCAGGCAGAAGCTCTCACCGGTTCGCTTGTCGGCGACCGTCAGGGTCACCCGATCGAAGTCGATCGAGTCGTCGTCAAGGTCCAGGCGCCAGCGCGGCAGCCTGTTGAGATGGTCGAGGTAGTCGCGGACGTCGTCCGCCGTGGCGAAGCTCGGGCCGTGCGCCACGGGGTCGTCTATCCGGTGCACCGTGAACCGACGGTGCTCCGGCTCGTCCGGGCTCGAGCCGCCGCCGGCACGGCACGTCACCGCGTAACCCAGCGGCTGCGATATCCGGTTCAGCTGGTTTGTTTCTGCGACCGCATCTCTCATGTTTGCGACTGCGTCACCATTGCTGTCGGTCTCGTTGCTGCTGGACATCACTTCAGCTTTCTCCTGGTGGAGCTTTCTCCTGGTGGCTCTTGCGCGCACGGCCGAACCCGGCTGTGTCCCTCCCACAGTGTCCCAGCCCCCGGTGACTTCCCTGCCCGGATTCGTGCCAGCCTGCGACTACGCCGTTGGCGCCCTGGACGGTGCGGCCCTCAAAAGCGGGTAACCAAGAATTGATTACCCTATGCAGTCCTTCTGACACCCCGGAGAAAATTCCGCATGGCCAACGTGCACATCGCTGCCCCCCTCGCGGTGAGTTCTGCGCTGTGCGTTGCGATCGGTGACGTACTTCAGCAACGTGCAGCGCACCGGATCAGCGGCAGATCGGTTGATCACATCGAATTGGTGGCGAAGCTGCTGCGCGATCCGGGGTGGTGGCGGGGCGCCCTGGTGCTGCTGGCAAGCATCGGGCTACAGGCGGCTGCGCTGGGCCAGGGTTCAGTGTTGTTGGTGCAGCCGTTGCTCATGCTGTCGCTGTTGTTCGCGCTGCCGCTCAGCGCGAGGTTGTCGCGTCGAACCGTGACCGGCCGGGAATGGATCTGGGCCGGCTTGCTGACTGTCGCGGTGGCGGTGATCGTCGTCGTCGGCCACCCCCAGCCCGGCCGGTCGAGCGCACCGGTTCATACCTGGGCTGCTGTGGTCGTGGTGTTGGGGCCGCTGCTGGCCGGGTGCGTCGGGGCCGGCCAGATCCGCGGTGGCGCCCTGGCCGCGGTGCTCTTCGCCTTCGTGTCAGGGTCGCTATGGGCCGTTTTCGCGGTGCTCACCAAGGAGGTCGTCGCCCGGCTCGGCGACGGCGTGTGGGCGACGGCCCGGGCGCCTGAGCTGTATGCCTGCCTACTGGCCGCACTGGGGGGCCTGGTGTTCAGCCAGTCTGCGTTCCGGGCCGGGCCTCTGACCGCCTCAATGCCGACTCTTCAGGTATCCCAGCCGGTTGTGGCCGCGGTGTTGGGTGTGGTCGTGCTCGACGAGACACTGAACACCGGCCGCGCCGGGATGGTCGCTTTGGCGGTGGCTGCGGTGGTGATGGTGGTGGCCATCTTCCGGCTCGCGCGCGTCGAGGCCGAGGCGACACGTCACGGGCTCGAGGACGAACAGCGCGGTGGCACCCTGGATCAACCGGTCTAGCCGTGGTGACCGTGCCGACCGGGCTGCTAACTGCCGTCCGCCGGGGCGGGGGCCGGTTGCCGATCGAGATCCCCGACGGGCTGCGCTGCCTCGGCGGCCCAGCGACGACGTCCCACCGCGGCGGCGGCGGCTTCACCAGGCGCGAATCGTTCATGCAACCACGTCAACGGTTTTGGCGCCCACCAACTCCACGGCCCGAGCAGATGCATGAAGACCGGCACCAGGACCATCCGCACCAGGGTGGCATCGGCCAGCACCGCAAGCGTCAGGCCAAGGCCCAGCATCCGCATGAACGAGACCTGCGCCGGTATCAACGCGGCGAAGGAAATCGACATCACCAACGCAGCCGCGGTGACCACCCGGCCGATGCCGGCCAAACCCAACGCGGTGCTCTCGTCGTTGGCGGCACGCGCCTCGGCCAGATTTGGGCGCGTCCGGTGCTCGGCTCCGGAAGCCAGCCAGTACTCGCGGATTCGGGAAACCAAAAACACCTCGTAATCCATTGACAGCCCGAATGCGATGCAGAACAACAACATCGGAATGTTGGCATTGAGAGTCGACGTAGGCGTGGTTCCCAGCGCATTCAGGTGGCCGTCCTGGAAGATCCACACCATCGCGCCGAAGGCCGCCGTCAGTGACAGCACATTGCACACCAGCGCTTCCAGTGGCAGCACCGCGCTGCCGGTGAGCACAAACAGCAGCGCGAAGGTGACCACCGCGATCAAGCCGAGCGCGATCGGCAGCCGTTTGGTTATTGCGTCGACGGCGTCGCGGTTGGTCTGGGCCAGGCCGGCCATCTCCACCGGCCGCCCCGCCGGTCCGCGGATTTCGTGCAGTCGGTTGAGCTGGTGCGCCGAGGCCTGTGAAAAGAGCGGCGCAGTGCTGGCCACGGTCAGAAATGCGCTGCCGTCGGCAACCCCGGTGGGCCCGGCCGGCGGGCCCACTCGATGTCCGGCGACATACGTGCCGGTCGGGGCGGTCACCGCCGAGACATCGGGCACCTGCGACAGCTCAGCTGCGTAGCGCTGCAGGCTCGCGCGGCTCAAACCGCGAGCGTCGGGAACGACGACGAACACCGCCATTCCCAGGTCGTCGGAGAAGTCGTGGTCGAGCATGTCGGCGACGTGCCGTGCCGACGCCGATCGGGGCAGCACACGCTCGTCGGGAAAGCCCCAGCGCACCCCCAGGAACGGGACGCCCGCCAGCAGCAGCACCGTCACCACGGTCAGACCGATCGGCACCGCATGGCGCAACACGAACTTCGTGGACTGATACCAGAACACCCAGCCGACCGGTTTGCGGTCGGGGTCGGGCTCGCGGTTGGTCCACGGCAGCATCCGGCGCGCCAACGGGTGTATGTCGAGTGCGTCTAGCCGGGGCCCCAGCACCACGATCAACGCAGGCGCCACCACCACGGCCGCCACCGCCACGATGATCGCGGTGGCTACCACGGTGTAGGCGGCCGATTTCAGGAAATACATCGGGAAGACCAGCAGCACCGCCATCGACAATGCGACGGTGGTCGCGGAGAACAGCGCGGTGCGTCCGGCGGTGGCCATGGTGCGAAACAGCGCCTTTTCCCGGTCGCAGCCCTGGGCCAGCTCCTCCCGGTACCGGCTGATGATCAGCAACGTGTAGTCGATCGCCAGGGCCAAACCCATGGCGATGCACAGGTCCAGCGCGTAGGTCGACACGTCGGTGGTGAAGCTGATCAGCCGCAGCACCGACATCGTGCCGACGATGGCCAGTCCACCCAGCACCATCGGTAGCACTGCGGCCACCAGGCCCCCGAACACCCAGACCAGGACCGCGAAGCTGAGCGGAATCGCGATGGACTCCATCAGCAGGAGGTCACTCTCGTTCTGGTGGTTGACCTGGGCATATGCCATAGCCATGCCGCCGGCGCGCACGGTGACACCGTCGCGGTCGTGCACCAGTTGGGCCGTCAGCGTATCGGCGTACCGTTGGGCGTTGTTCTCCCCGCCTCTCAGGTTGGCGACAATCAGGCCGGATTTGTCGTCCTTGCTGACCAGCCGAGCGGCAGTCTGTGGTGGCGACGTCCACGCCGAGGACACATTCAGGACCCATGGTGAGCGTTTCAGCTGGTCGACGAGGTCGCTGGCTGCTTGGCGCGCCTGCTGGCTGCGGATACCGGCAGGGTCGGTCACCACGATCATCATCTTTTGATCGGTCTGGTTGAACTTGTCCCTGAGCAGTTCGGTCGCACGGGCCGACTCCGACGTCGGGTCTTGAAAGCCGCCTGCCGACAGGGTGTTGACCACCGGGATCCCGAAAACAGCCGCGCCCAGCGCCAGCAGCGCAGCGACGACGATGATGCGTCGCGGCGCGACGATGGCAAGTCGAGTTATCGCGTGCAGCATTGCGGGCAGTCCTTCCGTTGTAGATCTACCCCGCTCTCTATGGCTATACCCGATCCGGGCCGGCCACCCACCACACCCCCTCGGCCGCGCGGTGCGGCATGCTGGCTCGTGATTGGCCGGATCATTCGATGGGTATCACCGCACCAGCACCAGGCGCAAAACGCGCTTCATGCGTTCGGGCGGACCCGATGCGGGAAGCACCGACTCGGTGTGGCCTTACCGACCTGATTAGATGGACTGATGACCACAACGAACGACGCCATCAAGATAAGGTATGCAACCGCTGACGATTTGCCGGCGGTCTATGAAAATCAGGCCCGCACGTACGGGATTTCACCGGATCCTGGTGATATCGAGGCATGGAAACGTCGCATCAAACCCGAGGACATTTTAGTTGCCGAGGATATCTCTGATCCACAGCAGCCATTTGTGGTAGGGACATCCCTTTACTACAGGTTGCGCCTCACTGTGCCGGGTGGTGCGAGTCTGGACGCCGGGTGGTTGGCAATGATAGCAGTCGCAGCTACGCATAAGGGTAAGCAAATCTGGCAGCGATTGAGTATCCAGGGCTTTGGGATACTCCAGGATCGCGGCTGTTCGATCCTGTGTGGGGTCCCGACTGATCCGGCGATTTACGAAATTTTGGGTGGCGGCGTGGCAAGCTATTCTCGCTCTTATAGTATTGAACCGCGCTTTACGGAGCTGCGCGTCAATCCCAGTCAAAATCGATCGCGAGAAGTCGATGCCGCCCAGGCCAGACGCCATTTACCCGAAATCTATGATCGGTGGTGCGCCGTCACCCATGGGGCGTTGAGCCGAGACAGTGCCTGGTGGGACGACTATTTGGAAGACCGGGTGACGCAGCGCGAAAATGGTTCAGCACTTAATTTCGTCATTCATCCAGACGGCTTCTTGACTTACCGAGTGTTTGGAGCATCGCCCCACGCGTTTCGGCGACCTTTTGGCTCTGTGGTGGTCCAAGATTTCTGTCCCGTCACAGACGAAGCCCATAGCGAGCTGCTTGCAACGCTCGTGGGCATGAAAGTGTTCGACGACATTGCGATCGAGGTTCCGCTCGACGATCCGCTTTGGCTGAAGCTCAAGGGCCAGCTCGGTGCTCGAACGACAGGTATCTGCGATTTCCTCTGGATGCGGATTATGAACGTGCCCGAGGTACTCGGCGCGCGCGTGTACTCCGCTGACATCGATCTTGTTCTGGAAATCACAGACCCGCTGAGTGCTGCGGGAGGAAAGTTTAGGCTGCAGACTCGTGAGGGTGCGGGCACATGCAGTCCGTGTGACGGATCGGCCGACGTCAAAATCGGGCTTGCCGAATTAGCGACAATTTACATGGGCGCACATCGCGCATTAGAACTTCGGCGCGCAGGCCGTATCACGGAATTCAGTGACGGTGCGCTGAAGAAACTCGATGCCGCTTTTACCACCGAACGAACACCGTATTGCGGTACGCTTTTCTGAGCGACGGTGTCGGGCTCCCCCCCCGGACCCCGGACCACACGCCGGTAGGCCTGTGTTTGTTCGCCATCAGCGAAGCGCACCGCCGTCGGCCGGGGTGAGGTCGTGTGCAAGCGCGAAGGGGCGCGGCGCTCCAGGCGGGTAGCCAAGTTCGAGTATCGGGTCATGGTTCCCGGCGACCGCGTCATTCAACCATGCTGTGTTTAGCTCAGTTTCGTGCAGGACGTTGGGTAACAGCGCAATTGGGCCGCAGACGCTACGCAGCCCCAAGGCAGTGCGAGTTTGCTGCGGCCCATAGTAAGACAGGGTCAGGCGTTGATCGCTCGCTTCGGTTCGCCTGCCACGACAGCGATCTTGCGTGGCTTGGCCTGCTCGCTAACCGGGATCGTCAGCCGCAACACCCCATCGGTGTAGTCGGCGTTGATGTTCTGCGTGTCCAGGCCGGTGCCTAGCAGGATCCGCCGACTGAACACGCCGTGCGGCCGCTCAGAAACCAACCATTGTTGGCCGTCCGCGGCGACGACAGGGCGTTCGGCGCGTACGGTCAGCACGTCCCGCTCGACATTGACGTCGATCGAATCCACCCTGACGCCCGGCAGATCGAGTTCCACCACCCATTGGTTGTCCTCACGCCATGCGTCCATCGGCATCATCGCCGGACGGGCGGCAGTCCCGACACCACCTAGCAGTTGTCGCGTGAGACGATCGAAGTCACGAAAGAACGGGTCGAACCTCAACATGGTCACCACCTCCTTTCTGATCCTCGGATTATCTATTTTTTTCTATCACAGAAAATCTGTCTCCGTAGAGATATATTCCAGGGGCACCCGGCTGCTCTGCCGCACCAGAGGCCACCGGTGCCCGCCGTGCGTCGCCGTCCATTCGTTCACCCGGCTGTGTCAGTTGAATCAAACGGACGCAACCACCCTGGTGCACTCGTCGGGAGCCCGAATATCCGTTTTGTGAATCATGTCGTTTGTGGGCACCCTGGAGGGAGGAGGTCGCCTCTGTCGAGCTGGCTGTGACCACCCGGACGTGGCCGGCGAACGGCCTGCGCGTAGAGCCGTGCGTACTGCTCAAACGCGGCGAACAGCAGTGGTTCGAGCGCCATCTGGTCCGATGTGGGCGGCATGCGCCCGTTTATCGGCTCGATGCCGCTGTGCAGGTGCGCTCGCGGCACTGCGACGGGGTATCGGTGGTGTCGTCGGCGGACCTCTTGCAGTCGGACCTGGTTGCGCGGACGGGTGACGTTCTCGGCGTCAGCGTCGTCCAGCCGGTGTGGGGGATAGCCGGATCGGCGGTGCCCGCGCAGGCCGCTGCGGGCCGGATGCTCGCCGAGCGCGGTACCGGAACAGCGGCACCGACGTTGGCCGGGCGTTGCCCGCGCCGCGACAGACGTTTCGGCTTGACCTTGCGTCAGCTGGCGGCTCGCAGCGGCGCCCGGGCCCGCGCCGACCTGGGTTGGCGGGTGGACTTGACCTGTCCCGGCGTCGAGGTCGACCGACGGGAAATCTTCGTGAAAGAGCGACATTCGGGTCCGGGTGGCCTACCGGTCGGATCCAGTGGCCATGCGCCGGCGCTGCTGTCCGGCGGATTCGACTCGCCCGTCGTGTGCGACGCAATGTGCCGGGGGCTGCGCTGCGAGATCGTGCACCGCACCGGCCCTTACACCGGCGCCAGCGCCGGTGCGGCCCCGACGGTGGCCCAGTGCCGGCTGTGTCTGAGGCCGGCTAAGCTCGCGGCTACCGTAGAAGGTGTCGGCCTGTCGGTGCTACGGTCGTCGCTCGGGTTCGGCACGCGGGAGATCGACGAAGCGCGCCGTATCCGCGCCGGTGAGAGTGCCGCCCTGGGGTGTCAGGACTGCTGTCGGCTGTTGCAGCCCCGCCGGGCAGCCATCTCGACGACCACCGGCCGACGCGCTGAGATCCAGGCGCGCGCGGATCTTGACGCGTTGGTCGATAATGTCTCGAGCCGTCTTCGAGAGATCGACCTGGATACCGGCGAGACCCATCATGCAACGATTGTGGTAAAGGATCAGTGACCGACATCGACAGCAGGCGGCGGGGCCGCGACCAGATCAGGGCCGTGGTGACGGCCCATGGCGCGTTCACCGGGGCAGCCGTGGAAGCCTCACAGTTGATGACCGCCAAGGGCCGGGCCAATTTCGCCGAGCACCTGGACCGTCACCGTGCCGAGCTCAACGTGGCGATTGGCGAATTCGGCCTGTGGGCAGAGAGTTTCGGCGACTGGGCGCGCGTCGACGTCGCCGACGCGATACACCCACCGGTGGTGAGTCGACCGACCGCTCTGGCGCCGCCCGATCGAATAGGCTTGGACTTGCTGCTCTCCCGCGAGAACCTGAAGAAGAGGCGCTCGGAGTTACTGGCCGAGTTAGGCAGAGCGCGGAGCGTGTTGGGCAATGTCGGACTGCCGGCCGAGGAAATCTGCGCCTATCGGCGAATTGTGCGGGTGTGGGCCGGGGAGGCAGTCGACCTGGTGACCGGAGTCCACCGGCTGACGCTGGCCGAGCAGTACATTCACTGCTTCAGCCGATTGCGTGTCGCCGCGCAGCCCCCTCCGACGACCCGCCAGACCGGCGCGCTGCTGCTGCGGCAGTGGATGGACGACCTCGAGGTGACTGACCGCGAAGGTGAGCTCGAGTTGGCCGAAACGTGTGGTTACGGCGATTTCGTAGAGTCGTATCGGGCCAGCCTGGCTGCGTCGTGAGGCAGCCAGGTCTCCTCGTCGCGCCGGTCGTATCCGGGGTGGGCGACCGCTAACCGGTGGCCGACCAGGATGCGCAGACACGAGATCACCGCTGCTGGGCGGTCGTCGAAGTCCCCGGCGCGGATGGCGGCGGCCAGCGCAGCTTCGTCGGCGGCGCCGAGCGTGGCCAGGGCGGCTCGTACCGGACCGTCGCCGCTGGCCAGCAGTTCGCGCTCGACGATGCGCAGCGCGTTGGCTGCCACGTGTGCGTGGAAGTTGACGTGCCCATTGGTGGCTTGCCGCACCTCGGTTTCCAGGAATTCTGCAGCCGCGGCAACCAGCTCTGCGGCAGTCGGGCGGCCATACCAGCCGGTCATCGGTCCGCCACGTCGAGCAGGTCGAGCAAGTCCCATTCCGTTTCACAAACCCGTCGGCCGATGGTGGCCAGCTCGACTGAGCGGGTCTGCCCGCTCAAGTGCCGCTCGGCTTGGTAGCGACAGATGACACCCCAACGCAGCGTGGCCAGCACCAGCCACCAGTGAAACGTCACCCGGTCGACCGGAACCCCGGCGGCCTGCTCGTAGGCATGCAGAAAGCTTTCGATGCTGCCCAGGCCGCCGGCGCCGCGGCTGGCGGGTGCGCCGAACCGCCAGGCCCGGATGCAAAACCACGCCAAGTCTTCGTACATCTCGCCGATGTGCACCAGCTCCCAGTCGAGCACCGCCGCCAACCCCGATCCGTTGATGATCAAGTTGCCCATCCGGTAATCCCCGTGCACCAGATGGGGCGGCGACGGCGCCGGCCGGTGCGCGGCGAGCCAGCGCAGCGCCCACTCGAACGTGGCGGTGGTGTCACCCAGGGCGTCGAGCCGGTCACGCCACTCGACGAGCTGGTCTTGAGCTTTGAGCTCCGGGTCCTGCGTGTCCGCCCGATGGATCGCTGCCAGGGCCTGCGCACACTGGACCAGCAGCCGTTCCCGGTCGGCGGACCGTGGATCTTCACCCAGCATCCGCTCGATGCGCCGGACGATCGTCTCACCCTCGACTTCGTCACAAATCAGGAATGGATAACCCAGGGCCGCAGGGGAATTAGTGGCCACCAGGATGTTGGGGACCGGTGCCCCCGCCGTCGAGGCGGCCATTTGGACGCGCGCCTCGAGCTCCATCGTGGCGTGTATGTCGTCGGGCGGCCCGATGCGCAGGATCAGTGACCGCCGCCCGTCGGGGGCGACGGCTTCGAATGCCCAGGTGCTGCGACTGGCTCCGCCGGTCAGGGTGCGCAGGTTGTCGATCGTGACGGGACCCAGCGCCGGGTGTAGTACCGCGGGCAGGTTCTCGCGCAACCGTTCGGCAGTTACGGTCACCGGCGGCCCTTGTCGAATCTGAACAGCCGCTGTGCCACGCGGCGGATCTGGATTTCCTCGGTGCCCTCGGTGATTCGGTATCGGCGGTGGTGGCGATAGATGTGCTCGAAAGGCTCGTGGCGACTGTAACCGAGGCCACCGAAGATCTGCATCGCCCGGTCGGCGGCGTCGCACACCAGGCGGTTGGCGCGGTAATTGGCCATCGCTACCTTGTCGGAAACCTCCATGTGGTGGTTTCGGTCCAAATGCCAAGCTGCGTAGTACACCAACAGCCGGACCATGTGGGCCTCAGTCTGCAGCTCCGCCAGCGGCCACTGCACGGCCTGATTGACCGAAAGCGGTTTGCCGAACACCGTGCGCCGGCCGGCGTACTCGGCGGCCCGGTCGATGCAGTACTGCGCGGCGCCCAGGCTGCCCGCCGCCTGGCGGATCCTGTTCTCGTGCAGAAACGTCTGCGCCACCTCCAGACCATGGTCCACCATGCCGAGCACAGCGTCGGCGGGCACCCGTACATCCTTGAGCACGACCTCACCATGATCGGTGGGCATGTTGAAGGTCCACCAGTAGAACGGGACGGTGAAACCCGGCGCGTCGGTCGGCACCAGAAACGCGGTAATACCGTGCGGCTGCCCCGCGTCACCGGAGGTGCGGGCGAAGACCAGATCGTGGCTGGCCCGGTGCACGCCGGTGTTGAATCGTTTGGTGCCGTTGATCACCCAGTCTTCGCCGTCGCGTACGGCGCGGGTTTCCAGCCAGGTGGCATCCGAGCCGTGCGCCGGCTCGGTGAGCCCGAACGCCATCGACCGTTCGCCGGTGATGAGCGCCTCCGACCACTGGCGGCGTTGCTCGTCGGTGCCGAATCGCTCCATCATGATCACCTGGGGGAAGTTGCCGACAATCGACGACTCGTTCTGCAAGTCGTTGTGCAGCCCGAGACCCTTGGCGGCCAGGTGTTCCCGGATGATGGCCATGTCGAGGTTGGTGCCGTCGCGGCCTCCGAGTGACGCCGGGAGCCCGTAGCGCAGCCAGCCGGCCTTGTCGGCCCGGCGCCGCATCTCGCCGAGCAGATCCTCCCACTCCCGACGCGGAATTCCGCCACCGCCCAGATCGGTCCGGGCGAACTCGCGGCGCTCGTCGAAGTATTGCACGTTCTGCGCCTGCAACGGCGCGATCTCCGCCTCGATAAAGGCGTCGATTTCTTCGAGCAGCCGTGGGAGGTGTTCGGGCAGAGTGAAATCCACTTGTTATCTCTCTCCTGCTTGGTTAAATGCCGTACAGTGTCCTCTTCCATATCGTCGACAACGTGGCGACCGCTTCCTCGTCGCTGATCCGCAGTCCCAGGCCAGACGGGCCCACGACCACCGTGGTGAAATTCTCGAACAACAACGCGATAGCGGCCGCGGTGTGCTCGGGATCGAGCTCATCGGCATATCCCTGCTCCTGGGCGCGGCGCACGGAGTCGGCCACAATATCCATACCGAAACGCCGAAATTCATTCTGCACGACGGCGAAGCGGTGCTGAGTCGCCGCTAACTGCGCGACCGCGATCATGATGCCGATGTTCTGCTTGAACATATTCCAATAGCCGCTGACCACCGAGGCGAAGAACTCGCTGTCGTTGGGCGATTTGGGTAGCGCGACGCTCAGCCGGGACGGCGTCACGACGTCGTGGAGAAACGACTTGGCCAGCGCGGCCAGCAGGTCTTCCTTGTCGGCGAAATACCGGTAGAACACCGCGGGTGACTTCCCGGCGGCTGCGGTGATATCGGCCAGCGTCGTGCCATGAAACCCGCGCTCGGCGAACAGCTTGCGCGCTGCCTGCTCGATCGCCTGGCGGGTCTGGCGACCTTTGGCACTCAGCGCTTGGGTGGGCGTCACGATCCGGGGTCACGATCGCGTAGCCGGTCTCCGGCGCGCAGTAACGCGCCGGGCAGGTCATGGCCCACGGCCGACCTCGCGACTGCGGCGGCGGCGATCGCCGCATGCAGGTCGACGTCGACGTCGAAGCCGCTGTCGATCAGCAAGTAGACCAGATCCTCGGTGGCGATGTTGCCGGTGGCGCCCGGCGCGAACGGGCAGCCGCCCAGCCCGCCGACCGAGGAGTCCAGCCGGCTGACTCCGCAGCTGACTGCTGCATAGGCGCTGGCCAGTCCGGCGCCGCGGGTGTTGTGGAAATGACCGCCCAGCGGTAGCTGCCCGATCACCGAGCGCAGCGCTGCGATCAGCGAGCTGACCCGCCCCGGCGTGGTGGTGCCGATGGTGTCGGCGAGCGAAATCCGGTCGATACCGTAATCACAAGCAGCTGAGCAGATATCGAGCACCCGTTGCGGTGGAGTAGGCCCTTCGAACGGGCAATCCCAGGCCGTGGCGATGACGACCTCGGCGATGACGTCGTTGTCGTGGGCGATCGTCACGATCTCACCGATCTGGGCGGTGGCATCCGCGCTGGATCGACCGACGTTGGCGTGGCTGAACGTGTCGGAAGTCGACACCACGTACTCGAGTGCCCGCAGTCCGGCGGCGACGGCGCGTTTGGCGCCGGTGGGACTTGCCACCAGCGCCGAGAACTCGATATCGCCGAAACGATGAAGTTCGGCGGCCAGCTCGGCGGCGTCGGCCATCGACGGCACCTTGGACGGGGACACGAACGCGCACGCCTCGACTTCGCGCACACCGGTGGCGGCTATCGCGTTCAGTAATTCCAGCTTGGCGGCCAACGGGATCGGTTTTTCGATCTGCAGGCCGTCGCGCAGCGCGACTTCGCGGATCGCGACGTGGTCTGTCACAGCACCCCCTCGGCACGCAGCGCCTCGAGCTGCTGGGTGGTCTTGCCGAGCAGTCCGATGTAGACCTCGTCGTTGTGTTGACCGGGCTGCGCCGGGCCTGCGCTGCGGATGCTGCCCGGTGACTCGGAGAACACGGGCACGACGCCCGGGCCGAGCACGGTGCGGTCGACTCTTTCATCGAAGTGCTCGGCGATCATGCCGCGCGCCAGCAGCTGGGGATCGGTGACCACCTCGGCGACGGTGTTGATCGGCCCGGCGATTACACCTGCAGCGGAGAGCGTTTCGATGATCGCAGCGGACGAACGTTCGCCGGCCCAGGCGCCAATGATCTTGTCGAGCTCGTCCTGATTGCGCCCACGGGCGCCGTGGGTGGCGAACCGGTCGTCGGTGATCAGGTCCTGACGGTCGATCGCCCGGCACAGCCGAGCAAACACGGTGTCCTGGTTCGCCGCGATCACTACCCAGGTGCCGTCGCGACTACGGTAGATGTTCGACGGCGCGATGCCCTCTAGCCGGGTCCCCGACGGGCCGCGCACCACTGCGCCGACGTCGTAATCGGGTATGGTGGATTCTTGTATCGCCAAACAGGATTCGGTCAGTGCAACGTCGACAACCTGACCCATGCCGCTCGTGCTGCGTCGGTACAGGGCGGCAAGTGCGCCCTGGGCGGCGAACATGCCCGCCAGGCTGTCGCCCAACGACAGCGCCAGCCGGGGGGGCGGCCCGCCGGGGAATCCGTTGAGGTGGCGTAGCCCGCTGACCGCCTCGGCAACCGAGGCGTATCCGGGCTTGTGGGCATCCGGACCGGTTTGCCCGTAGCCGGACACTCGCACCAGGATGATGCCGCGATTGCGGCTCGCCAGAACGTCGTAGCCGAGGTGCCATTTCTCCAGCGTGCCCGGCCGGAAGTTCTCCACGACGATGTCGGATTTCTCGACGAGGTCTAGCAACAGGTCGCGCCCGCGCGGGTGCCGCAGATCGAGGGTGATGGCTTTCTTGTTGCGGGCGTGCACGGTCCACAAGAAGCGGTGCCCGTCGAGTTCGGCCTGACCCCAGGTGCGCAGCGGATCCGGCGTGCCCGGCGGCTCGACTTTGATGACTTCTGCGCCCATGTCGCCCAGCAGCCGACCGGCGAACGGTCCGGCGATCAGGGTACCCAGCTCGATCACCCGCAGGCCGTCCAGCGGGCCCGTTAGAGTCATTCGGGCCTCGCGAATCCGTGGCGCACCAGCCAGTCGGTGATGATGTCTACCGCCTGCTGCAGCTTCTCACGTTGATCTGGCCCCGCGTAATAGTGTGTAGCGCCAGGGATTTCGTACATCTCCTTGTCAGGATGCCCGATCGCTTCGAACAGCCGGTGGGTGTGGCTAGGCGTGCAGGCGTCGTCGGCCAGGTTGCCGATCACCAGCGCTGGGACAGCGATGTCGCGTCCGCAGGTGATACCGTCGGCACGCGCGTCGTCGTAGCTCCATTGCGACAGCCAGCTGCGCAGCGTGCAGAACCGGGCCAAACCGACCGGGCTCATGTTCACCACCTCAGGATCGCCGAGATAACAGGTGCCGGGGGAGCGTTGGTTCGGGTCGACGTGGGGATCCAGCCAGCGTGGGTCGGCCATCGTTCCGTGCACGACGAATGCGAATTCGTCGTCGGGGCGCCCCGCGGTCTTCAGCTCCGCCAGTTTGTCTTTGACCCAGGCGGTGATGCGGCGGTTGCGGTCGATCTGGGCCCGCCGGTAGCAGGCCAGAAATTCCGCGGAGTACGGCGGCCGATTCGGGTTGCCCGGGTTGTAGAGATCCAGTTCCGGATCACGTTTGGTTGGGTCGGATTCGTCCAGAATTGAGGCGTCGAGCCATTCGGTCAGAGTGCCGTGTCGGCTGATGTGCGCGGCCAGCAGCATGATTCCGTCAGCAGTGGGCAGGTCCAGCCGAGTCAGGTCGGGCCCGTCCCCCGACGGGCTTGACGTCACGGTCGCGTGCTGAGCCTGCTGCTGGTAGAACAGCGACAGCGAACCGCCGCCGCTCCAGCCGGCCAGTACCACTTTTTGGTACCCTAGCCGTTCTTTGGCGTCTTTGATTGCCGCGCCGAGGTCCTCGACCACCTTCTCCATCAGCAGTGCGGAGTCGGTGCCGCGGAACCGGCTGTTGCAGTAGATAGTGTGGTGTCCGGCGCGGGCCAGCGCCCCGATAATCGGCAGGTAGGCTCCGCCGCCGATCGGGTGCATGAACACGATGACGGTGTCGGACGACCGGTTGCGCGGCTTTAGCAGGTGGCTTTCCAGCACAGTCAGCTCGGCTAACCCGCCATAGACGTCACGGAATCCGGAATTATCCTGGAATACAACGAGATACGGAATGCGATCGTATTCGTGCTTGATCGCTGTGGTTCGGGTCATCAGTGTTGCCCTAGGTCGTGGGCCAGCACTTCTGCCGACGGGGTGAGGCGGCGGCGGGTGTCGACGGCGATCACCCGCCAATCAACGCTGTCGAAGTCATTGAACTTGCGGCGCGCCCGTTCCCGGGCCCTTTCCGGTGCGCCGTGATGAATTCCTTGTGGCGCATGGGAAATCAGCCCGGGCGGCATCGGGATGCCGTAGAGCGAGCCGCCGTGGAAGAAAGCGATCTCGTCGTAGTCGACGTTGCGGTGATACCACGGGGTGCGCTCGGTGCCGGGCCTGGTTTCGGCCGGCCTGGGCAAGAAATTCATCACGTATACGCCGCTAGCCTGCATGAACAGGTGCACCGTGGGTGGCAGGTGGACACTGGCGGAAGTGACTACGTTGTAGTCGGCGATGTTGAAGGCGAACGGGAAGTTGTCACCGCGCCAGCCTTCCACATCGAGCGGATTATGCTGGTAGTAGAGCATTGTGGGGCCGCCTTCGTGGATCAGCCGTACTGCGTACTCGGCGCGATCGTCATCCTGCTGCGGTGCCGGCTCCGGGATGGTGGCCTGTGCGGGGTCGAACGGGAAATGCCGGCCCAGCGCGCCGGGTGGCGGGACGCGGAACTCGTCGGTCGCCTCGATCATCAGCAGCGTCGTATCGCGCTCGGGTAGCTGGCGCCAGGTCGTCGCCTTCGGTACGTACAGCCAGTCACCCTGGCGGTAGGGCAGCGGCCCGAACTCGGTCTGCAATGTTCCGGAGCCGATGTGCACGAAACACAACAGGTCACCGTCGACGTAGCGGATGTAGAAGGGCATCGCCTCGCTGCGGCGGGACAGCGATATCCGGCAGTCGGGGTTGGCGAACATCAGCAGCGGGCCGCCGTTGGGGTCGGTGGCGTCGCCGGGCTTGAGTTCGTCGGTCAGCACGTCGATCGGCCGCAGCGGGCCCGCTGACCGGTAGGCGGTCGGGTCATAGCGCCGGTACATATTGGCGGTGCGGCCGGTGAACCCACCGCGGCCCAACTCGTCGTCCTTCAGACCGTCGAGGTCGGCGTGCAGGCGTCTCGGCGTTCTGCCTTTCCGCAGGTGGACGAAGGATTCCATGAGCGGCTCCCGGCTCGGAGGGCAACGTCGAGGTGGGTCAAACTGAACTTGACGTTACTTTTTCCGTCGCTGCGGCACAAGAAGCGAGCAGACGCAGAATCGCACGCGGCCGGCCTCGTCAATGCGAGTCTGCGTCTGCTCGCGCGCCGTCGACAACCCCGCGCCCTGGTCAGCGGATGCGCCGGTGGCGCTACTTGAGCTCCGCCGAAGAAAGACCGAGCAGCCGACGGGCCACCACCAGCAGCTGGATCTGCTGGGTGCCCTCGAAGATATCCATGATCTTCGAGTCGCGCGCCCACTTCTCCAACAGCATCTCTTCCGAATAGCCGGTGGTACCGGCCAATTCGACCGCCTTGCAAGTGATGTCGCTGGCGACCCGGCCGGCCTTGGCCTTGCTCATCGACGCCTCTTTGGAGTTGGGGATGTTGTTGTCGGCCTGCCACGCCGCGCGCAACGCCAGTAGGTAGCTGGCCTCCCAGTCGGCCTCCATTCGCAAAAACTCCGCGGCCGGGGCGCTTTGGGCAAATGACGGCTTGTCGTAGGAGATCTCGATGCCCGCCTCGAGGAGAATCTTGCGGAGTTCCTCCAGTGCAGCTCGGGCGACCCCGATGGCCATCGCGGCGACGACGGGGCGGGTGTTGTCGAAGGTCTCCATCACCCCGGCGAACCCTTTGCCCGGCTCGATTTCCGGGCTGCCGAGCAGATTCTCCTTGGGTATGCGGACATTGTCGAGGCGGATCGTCGCGGTGTCGGACCCCTTGATGCCGAGTTTGTTCTCCAGTCGCTCGACGGTGACCCCGGGGTGCTCCCGCGGGACGATGAACGACTTTATCGCCGGGCGACCCTTCGACTTGTCCAGCGTCGCCCACACCACGATGTGGCTGGCGCGCGAACCGGCCGTGACGTAGATCTTTTCGCCGTTGAGCACATATTCATCGCCCTCGAGAGTGGCCGTGGTCGACACCGCCGCGGAGTCGGACCCGCATCCCGGCTCGGTGATGGCCATGGCAGCCCAGACCTGGCCCAGACGTTTGAGCTGGTCGTCGGTGGCCACAGCGGAGATCGCCGCATTGCCCAGTCCTTGATACGGCATCGAGAGCGTCATCGCCGCGTCACCCCAGCTACCCTCGATCGCCTGCAGTACCGCGGCCATGTTGGCGCCGTTGCGGTTTTCGTCCTTGTCTTCGCTTTCACCGACAGCATCGACGCTTCTCAGTCCCAGCGTGTTGGACTCGGCAGCTCCCATGAACAGGCTGGCCAGGGTGTCGAGTTCGACCGGGTAGGCGTGCTCGTTCAGGTCGTATTTGCGCGCGATCGGCCGCAGCATCTCGGCGGCACCTTGATGCGCCTTGTCGACGACGGTGTAAAGCCTGCTGGGAAGTTCGAGATTGATTGCCATGTACTGTCTTTCGGTTGCAGAGAAACTTAGATGACGTTAAATAACGAGAATGCCCTCGGCGACGCCGACGGCCCGCAGGTCGCGGTACCAGCGCTCCACCGGATGCTCCTTGGTGTAGCCGTGGCCGCCGAGCAGTTGCACACCGTCCAGGCCGATCTGCATGCCCTTGTCGGCACCGAGCCGCTTGGCTAACGCCGCTTCGCGGCTAAACGGTAGGCCCTGGTCGGCGCGGGCCGCGCCGCGCCAGGTGATCATCCGCAGGCCGTCCAGTTCGATGGCGATGTTGGCGCACATGAACGCCACCGATTGCCGGTGGGCGATCGGCTCACCGAAGGCCTTGCGTTCCTTGACGTAGGGCACGACGTAATCGAGCACCGCGTGGCTGGTGCCGACCGCCAGCGCCGCCCAGCCCAGCCGGGACAGCGCGAGCGCCTCGCAGTAGTCGGCGTCGGTGGCGTCGTCCTCACCCAGGCGGGCACTCAGCGGGACCGAGACCTTGTCCAACTCGACCCGGCCCAGCGCGGCGGCGCGGATGCCCATGCTCGGGTCGGGTTTGACGGTCAACCCCCGGCTGGACGACTCGACGACGAACAAGGCCGGCTTGCCGTTGAGCTGGGCGGCGACGATCAACAGTTCGGCGTCGGCGGCTGCTGGCACCAGCGACTTAACTCCGCTTAGCCGGTAACCTCCGGGGGTCCGCACCGCAATGGTCTTCAGCTTGGTGGGGTCGAACAACGGTTGCGGCTCGGCGATGGCCAGGCAGGCTTGCGGGACGTTTTCACCCGCGAACTCCTTGAGGTAGGTGGCCTGCTGGTCGGCGCTGCCCCAGTGGGTAAGCGCCGACGCCACGCCGCCGGGCGCCAGGATAGGCAGGGCCAGGCCCATATCGCCGTAGGCCAACGCCTCGGCGACCAGCACGTTGGTCACGCTGGACCGATGCGCCGCAATGCCGTCGAAGTTTTCCGGAACGTTCATCGCGGTGACGCCCAACTCGGCGGCCTTGGCGATCAGGTCCGGGGGATAGCTGGCCGCTGCGTCGGCGTCGTGCGCCGCCGGGCGCAGGAATTCCTCGGCGAACTGCTCGACGGTGGCGACGATCAGCTTCTGATCGTCGTCGGGGGTCAGGTCGAAATCGGCTGTGCGCTTGGCGCCGTTGGGGCCCAGCCGGGTCGGACCGCCGCGGAGGCCCTGAACTTTCTTGAACTGACGGCTGGTGGCGCCGGCGGCGGAGAACATCGTCTTGACGCCGTAGCGCAGCGTCCGGTTGAGCGGATCGCGCAGGTGGTATTTGTCCCAGAAGTGCCGACCGACGATCGGGGTGAGTAGCGCCAGACTGATGTCGATTCCGGTCCGCTTGTGCTGGTGCGCCCCGACGGCGGTCTCTCGGCCGGCGCGGCGGGAGCGTTCGTTGGTGGCGAGCCTGGTCTTGGTCATCTGAGCAGCCTTTGGTCAGCACTGTCGGGTGCGAGCGATGCCCTCTACCCTACTCCAGAGTAAGATAAGCGCGCTGTTAAATTCTTCACACCCTGGACAGGTGGGCCAGCAGCGGAAGCCGCCGTCGGCCCCAGTGCCCGACCGGCCCGTCGTAGACGCCGCTGAGTCGGAGACCGCAGGTGCGGCAGCACCCGTCGTCGGTCAGCGCGTAGGCCGAGATCGCATACCAATCGCGGACGATGACCGCCGACCCACACCCTGGGCATGAGGTGGTGTCGCCGTCGGGGTCGTGGACGTTGCCGGTGTAGACGAAACGCAGCCCTTCCCCGAGGGCGATCCGGCGGGCGCGCGCCAGTGTCTGCGGCGGGGTCGGTGACGTGTCCGTCATCTTGTAGTCCGGGTGAAATGCGGTGAAGTGCAACGGAACATCGACACCGAGGTGCTCGGCGATCCAGGCGCATTCGGCGCCGATCTCCTCGTCGCCGTCGTTGCGGCCCGGGATCAGCAACGTGGTGACCTCCAACCAGACGTCCGTCTCGTGTCGCAGGTAGACCAGGGTGTCCAGGACGTCGGCGAGATGCCCCGCGCAGACTTTGCGGTAGAAGTCTTCGCTAAACGCCTTCAGGTCGACGTTGGCGGCGTCGATGTGGCGGTAGAACTCCGCGCGCGGCGCCGGGCACATGTAGCCCGCGGTTACCGCGATCGCCCGGATTCCCCGGTCGTGGCAGGCGTCGGCGACGTCGGCGGCGAACTCCCAGAAGATCGTCGGATCGTTGTAAGTGAAAGCAACACTACGGCAACCTAATTCGGCGGCAGTGCGAGCGATGTCCGCTGGGGTCGCGGCGCTGGCCAAGGTGTCGGTTTCGCGGGATTTGGAGATGTCCCAGTTCTGGCAGAACTTGCAGGCCAGGTTGCATCCCGCAGTGCCGAACGACAACACCGCCGAACCGGGCAGGAAATGGTTGAGCGGCTTCTTTTCCACCGGATCCACGCAGAACCCGCTGGAGCGCCCGTAGCTGGTCAGCTGTATACGATCGTCGGCCCGGCCGCGCACGAAGCACAGGCCGCGCTGGCCTTCGTTCAGCCTGCAGGCCCGCGGACACACATCACACTGAATCCGGCCGTCGTCGAGGCGATGCCAGTGCCGTGTCGGGATCGTGAACGGGTCGCTCATCAAGGACCTCTCGAGCGCAACGTTACTCCGCGTGTAGTCGAGTCAGCACTTGGTCATGCAACAGGCCGTTGGTGGCCACCGCGCTGCCGCCGTGCGGTCCGGTGGCCCCGTCTAGGCTCGTGAACACCCCGCCCGCCTCGCGGACCAGGATGTCCAGCGGCGCCAGGTCCCAGACCGAAACCTCGGGTTCGGCAGCGATGTCGACGGCACCCTCGGCCACCAGGCAGTAGGACCAGAAGTCGCCATAGGCGCGCACGCGCCAGACCGCGTCGGTCAGCTGCATGAAGCCCTCCCGCAGGCCGAGTCGCGCCCACCCGGAGAGGCTGGAAAACGACAGGCTGGCCGAGTCCAGCTCCGCGACTTCAGACACTGATAGTCGACGGGGCGGGGAGCCGGCGACCGCGGCGAACGCGCCGGCGCCTCGCGCCGCCCACCAGCGACGCTGCAGTGCGGGCGCGCTGACTACCCCGACGCACGGGACACCGTCGTCGAGTAACGCGATCAGGCTGGCCCACACCGGCACACCGCGTACGAAGCTCTTGGTGCCGTCGATCGGATCGATGACCCATTGCCGGCCGGCCACCGTGGTTGCCCCACCCAACTCTTCACCGAGGATGCTGTCGTTGGGCCGGTTTTGGGCCAGTGCCGCGCGCACGTCGGATTCGACCGCGTAATCGGCATCGGTCACCGGCGTCAGGTCGGGTTTGGTGTCGATCCGCAAATCCAGCGCACCGAACCGGGCAAGGGTCAGGGCGTCCGCGTGGTCGGCCAACGCCAGCGCAAGCGCGAGATCGTGTGGGATCCCGGCGGAGCCGGCGCCGCCGTCGTCGGTGCGGGTCATGGCTGCAGTCCTACCATGGCGGTGTGTGGGAAATCGGCGTGCTGCTGCTCTTGGTCGCGACGCTGGCGGTATTCGTAGCGCCGCGGTTCTTGCGCGGCGGACCCGGCGCCGATGCGGTCGACGGCACGCTGCTGGTTACCGGGGTCAGTCCACGACCCGACGCCACCGGCCAGCAGTTTGTCACGGTCACCGGCGTCATCAACGGGCCCACCGTCAACGAGCACCCGGTCTATTACCGGACCGCCGTCGACGTCAACGACTGGCCGAGCATAGGTCAACTGTTGCCGGTGCTGTACTCGCAGAAAAAGCCGGACAACTGGCGTCCGGCACTGCCCGAATCGCCCACCCGTTAGCCGGTGCCGGGTCGGAGGGCTCGCTCCGCAACGGCGATCTTTCCCCCGGGGCTCTAGGCAAACCCATGACCCACGGACTTCCGGAAGAGCCGTAATTCGACGGGGTCAAGCTGCGTCGGCCGAGATTGACAACATCTTTGACAGACAGTAGCGAAACGTCTGCGACGGTGATATTATCTTTTCCGGGAATTAATAATCGCTGACAGTGAGGTCCGCGAAGATGACCGGTCGAAAGCACGCCAGGCGCGCCGATGTCCTCGATGTCCTGTTCGTCTCTCTGGTGAACGCGGTGTGCGGCACCAGCTCGGCGGGTTGAGTACCGTGGAAATGGGTGACCGCGTGCCACTTCGTCTGGAAGCTCACCGCCAGGGCGTGGTAGGCGTACATACCGCCACGTCGGCCTGTGAGCAGGCAGAGCTTCTGATGGCTGATGAGGTTTTCAGGGTGGCGGCGGTTGACCTGGACCGCACGCTGAGGTCGGAGGGTTGTCTTTCGCCGGAGGCGATACGAGCCATTGATCAGGGCCGGCGGGCCGGTTTGGTGGTCGTGTTGGTCACCAGCCGTACCGGGCAGGATTTGCAGGTGGAATTCCCCGAGATCGCCGACCACGTCGACGCGCTCGTGCTGGAAAACGGTGCCGTGGCGGTGATTGGTGGCAAAGCTGATGCGCTTTCACCGCCGGTGGACGATGCGCTCGATGATGCGCTCACCCGTCGCGGTGTGCCGTTTCGACGAGGCGAGGCGCTGGTGGCCGTCGATGCCGAACACGCCGGCACCGTTTTGGAGCTGATCACCCGGCTGGGATTAGACTGCCAGCTCGTCCGCGACGAGCGTGCCCTGCTGGTGCTGCCGGCGGGGGTGACGAAGGGTTTCGGGCTGTGCGAGGTGCTCAAGAAGATGCACCGCCCTGGGCGCAACATCACCGCAGTCGGCGATGCCGAGAACGACCTGACGATGTTCGGGGTCACCGAAATCGGCGCTGCGGTGGCCAACGCGATCCCCTCCGTGCCCGCGCATGCCGACCTGGTCCTGGTGCACGAGACCGGCGCCGACGTCGCGGATCTCCTGGTCGGCCGCTATCTTGGCGGAGCACGGCTGTGGTGCCCCCCGCGACGGTGGGTTGACATCGGCAGCTACGACGATGGAACGCCGACACAGGTACCGGGCAGCCGGGCCCGAGTCGTGGTCACCGGCCCGGCGGGATCCGGCAAGAGCTACCTGGTTGGACTTTTAGCGGAGCGCTGGATCGAGTCCGGTTACTGCGTGCTTGTCATCGACGCGTTGGGTGATCACCTGGCATTGCAGGAGCTGGACCGGGTGCAGGTCGTCGAGGTCGGTCGGGATCTTCTCGACCCGGCCGAACTGCCGCACTGGCTTGGACGTCCCGACATCAGCATCGTCGTGGAGATGTCCAGGCTCGCCGAGCCCCGCAAGTTCGATTATGTCCTTCGACTACGCGCGGCGGCCCAGGCGCATCGCGAAGAACACGGCTTCCCAGACTGGCTGGTCTACGACGGGCGGCAGCTTTTCGGCGGTGATACCGACGCACCAGGGATCCGGCCCGGCGGTTGGTCGCTGTCGTCGTTCGACCCGGCTACTTTGCCGGCCGGGCAGGTCGATGACACCGAGGTGTTGCTAGAACTCACCGAGGCCGACAGCTTAGCACAGCTAGCCTCCTGGATCGGGCCGCGGGCCAGCATCCGACTCGGATGCGGGGAAGTGCGTCCGTTCACGGTCGCCGCCCGCCAGACCACGTACGCACGCTGCCAGCACATTTAAGTCTGCTGTTAGTTCGATGTCTGGTTGCCCGGGAACTGCGTTTCGCCGTCATGCATCTCGATCTTTCCCTGGCCCGTAGGGCTAGATCACCAACGCGTAATCGTTCTCTGATTCTGACCGGGCGATCGGCTGCCAGCCCGGGTTACCGCTGTCGGCGGCTTTGAGCTGTCGGCCAACGGCGGTCATAGCCCCATGGCGGTGAGGCTTATGTGCGGCAACCGTTCTCGCGCCTGCTAGCTGCTGGTGTAGCTCGGAGCATTCCGGATCGAGTTCGGCGACAGCCCCGGGATGATCCGGTGCCACCTGCGACCGCACCAACCCGGCGTCGGCAACATCGCCGGCGGCTTTCGACGATGCCGTCGTCGCACATAGCGTCGACGGGCTAACGCTGGTCGCGCGCCCGGCCCTGACGCCGGTAACGTGATCAGCCGTGGAACTTGACCGTCAGGCCGATATCGCCGCCCTCGACGCCACCCTGACCACGGTGGAGCGGGTCGTTGACATCCAAGGTCTGCGCGGCCGCATCGAGAAGCTCGAGCACGAGGCGTCCGATCCGCATCTGTGGGACGACCAGTCCCACGCGCAGCGGGTGACCAGCGAGCTCTCCCACGCCCAGGGTGAGCTGCGCCGCGTCGAAGAGCTGCGTCGCCGCCTCGACGATCTGCCGGTGCTCTACGAGCTGGCGGCCGAAGAGGAAGGTGCAGCCGGCGAGAATGCGCTCGCCGAAGCGGACTCCGAATTCGAGGCGCTGCGCGCCGACATCGAAACCATGGAGGTCCGTACCCTGCTGTCCGGCGAATACGACGAACGCGAGGCGCTGGTCACCATCCGTTCCGGCGCCGGCGGCGTGGACGCCGCCGACTGGGCCGAGATGCTGATGCGGATGTACCTGCGCTGGGCCGAACAGCACAAGTACCCCGTCGAGGTGTTCGACACGTCCTACGCCGAAGAGGCCGGTATCAAAAGCGTGACGTTTGCCGTGCATGCTCCGTTCGCCTACGGCACGCTGTCGGTTGAACAGGGCACCCACCGACTGGTGCGGATCAGCCCGTTCGACAACCAGAGCCGGCGCCAGACATCGTTCGCCGAGGTCGAGGTTCTTCCGGTGGTCGAGACCACCGACCACATCGACATCGCGGAAACCGATGTGCGCGTGGACGTCTACCGATCCAGTGGCCCGGGGGGTCAGTCGGTGAACACCACCGACTCGGCCGTGCGTCTCACCCATATCCCGACCGGGATCGTCGTCACCTGCCAGAATGAGAAGTCGCAACTACAGAACAAGGTGGCGGCGATGCGGGTTCTTCAGGCGAAGTTGCTGGAGCGTAAGCGTTTAGAGGAACGCGCCGAGCTCGACGCGCTGAAGGGGCAGGGCGGCAGCTCCTGGGGCAACCAGATGCGGTCGTATGTCCTGCACCCCTACCAGATGGTCAAGGACCTGCGGACCGACTACGAGGTGGGCAATCCCGCGGCCGTTCTGGACGGCGACATCGACGGTTTCCTGGAAGCGGGAATCCGCTGGCGCAACAGGCGAGATGACGACTGATCGCACCGCGGCGGCAGCCGGTCTGCAGTGGCATGGCCTGTGGCGCGGTGAGTTCACCCGATGGCTGCTGACCAGCGGTCTGCACATCGTCCTGCTGCTCATCGGGGCGGTGTTGGCGGTCCGGTTCGTCAATTGGGCGGCCGGCAAGGTCACCGAGCGTCTCGACGTGGGCTTCGCCGAAAGCGACGCGCTGGTACGCTCGGAGGCCACCAAGCACCGGGCTGCGGTGGCGGCGGTGATCTCGTGGGTGTCGATCGTCGTGATCGCGATCGCGGTCGCCGTGCAGATCGCCGACATCCTGAGGTTCTCGGTGGATGGGCTGGTCGCGCCGGCCACCGTGTTGGGCGCCGCGCTGGGTTTCGGCGCTCAACGGGTGGTGCAGGATTTGCTGGCCGGGTTTTTCCTCATCGCTGAGAAGCAATACGGATTCGGCGATTTGGTGGAACTGACAACAAACTCGGGTCCCGTCGCCAGCGGCACCGTGGAGAACGTCACCTTGCGGGTGACCAAGCTGCGCTCCGCCGACGGTGAGGTTTTCACCGTGCCCAACGGGCAGATCGTCAAGACAGCCAATCTGTCCAAGGACTGGGCGCGCGCGGTCATCGACATCCCGGTGCCCAACAGCGCCGACCTGAACTTGGTCAACGACGTGTTGCACCAGGAGTGCGAGCACGCCCGCGAAGACGCGGTGCTGGGCGAGTTGTTGCTCGACGCGCCCACCGTCATGGGCGTGGAAAACATCGAGGTCGACACCGTGACCTTGCGGTTGGTGGCCCGCACGTTGCCCGGCCGGCAATTCGAAGTTGGTCGGCAGTTACGCAGGCTGGTGATTCGGGCGCTGGGCCGCTCCGGCATTGTCGCCGCGGGTGAGTCCTCGCCGGCCATCGGCGCGATCGCCAGCACCGCGCAGCAAGAATCGCGGGGCCAGGCCCGGTGAGGGTGTTTTTGCTGGACAAGCTGAAAGGGGTAGGCCGCAAAACGGAGCGCGGCTGGCCGGGATACATGTTCGGCGGCCATGTGCGCACGTCCACCGTCGTGCTGATAGTGGCTTTCATGGGACTGTGGTGGGTCTACGACGGCTACCAGCACTCTGGCCAGTCGTCGCCGACTCCGACCCCGACACCTCAGGTGGTGCCGCCGGGGTTTATCCCCGATCCCGACTACACCTGGGTGCCGCGCAGCAGGCTGCAAGAGCCGCCGCCGACGCGGACGTGGACGCCCACGACAACGTCCACCACCACGACCACCACGACGACGTCCACCACCATGACCACCACGACGACGACCACCACGACGAGCACGCCGCCGCCCTTCCCACCGATTGTGCTGCCGCCGCCGTTCGGACCCCTGCCCCCGGCACCGTCGCCACCCGGCGGCTGACTCGGGTGGGCGGGCTGTTCCGCGGCAGCGGCACGGCCGCATCGTCGCCGGGCGAGTGGCCGGGTCGGTCGAAACTCCCCGTTAGACTGGCGACCCGTGATGATCACCCTTGACCGCGTCAGCAAAAAGTACAAATCGTCGGCGCGCCCGGCGCTCGACAACGTCAGCGTCAAGATCGACAAGGGTGAGTTCGTTTTTCTGATCGGGCCCTCGGGTTCGGGCAAGTCGACGTTCATCCGGCTGCTGCTGGGGGCGGAGAACCCGACAGCAGGCGACGTGCGGGTGTCGAAGTTCCACGTCAACAAGCTGCCCGGCCGCCATATACCTCGGTTGCGGCAGGTGATCGGCTGCGTCTTCCAGGACTTTCGGCTGCTCCAGCAAAAGACGGTGTTCGAGAATATCGCCTTTGCGCTGGAGGTGATCGGTAAGCGCGCCGACACGATCAACCGGGTAGTCCCCGACGTGTTGGAGATGGTCGGCCTGTCCGGGAAAGCGGGCCGGCTGCCGCACGAGCTGTCCGGCGGCGAGCAACAGCGCGTCGCGATCGCGCGTGCGTTCGTCAACCGCCCGCTGGTGCTGCTGGCCGACGAGCCGACCGGCAACCTCGACCCGGAGACCAGCAGCGACATCATGGATTTGCTGGAGCGGATCAACCGGACCGGAACCACGGTGTTGATGGCCACCCATGACCATCACATCGTCGACTCGATGCGCCAGCGGGTGGTGGAACTGTCGCTGGGCAGGCTGGTGCGCGACGAACAGCGCGGTGTCTACGGGATGGACCGCTAAGTGCGCTTCGGCTTCCTGTTCAACGAAGTCCTGACCGGTCTTCGTCGCAATGTGACCATGACTGTCGCGATGATCGTGACCACGGCCATTTCGATCGGTTTGTTCGGCGGCGGACTGCTTGTCGTCCGGCTGGCCGAACACTCCCGGACCATCTACCTCGACCGGGTGGAGACCCAGGTCTTTTTGACCGACGACATCTCCGCCAACGACCCGACCTGTGACAGTCGGGAGTGCAAGGCGCTGCGGGAAAAGATCGAGGCGCGCAGCGACGTCAAATCGGTACGGTTTCTCAACCGCGGCCAGGCCTACGACGACGCGATCCGCAAGTTCCCTCAGTTCAAGGACGTAGCGAGTGAGAACTCGTTTCCGGCGTCGTTCATCGTCAAGCTGGAAAATCCAGAACAGCACAAGGAGTTCGACGCTGCCATGCAGGGCCAGCCCGGCGTGCTCAACGTGCTTAACCAAAAAGATCTGATCGACCGGCTGTTCGCCGTGTTGGATGGTCTGAGCAGCGCCGCATTCGCCGTTGCGCTGGTGCAGGCGATCGGGGCGATCCTGTTGATCGCGAACATGGTTCAGGTGGCCGCCTATACTCGGCGCACCGAAATCGGCATTATGCGCCTCGTCGGCGCCAGTCGCTGGTATACCCAGTTGCCGTTTCTGGTGGAGGCGATGGTGGCGGCGACGGTCGGTGTCGTCGTTGCCATTCTCGGCCTGATTCTGGTGCGGCAGCTGTTTTTGGACAATGCGCTCAACCAGTTCTATCAAGCGCATCTGATCGCCCCGGTGGACTACGCCGACATCCTCTACATCTCGCCGATTCTGCTGGTCGTCGGCGTGGCGCTGGCCGGGCTCGCGGCGTATGCGACGTTGCGTATCTACATACGGCGTTAGTGATGGCGAAAAAGAGCCCCGGATCCAAGCCGAGCAGGCAAATCGTGGCCACCAATCGAAAAGCCCGGCACAACTATACGATCCTGGAAGTCTTCGAGGCCGGGGTGGTGCTGCACGGTACCGAGGTCAAGAGTCTGCGGGAGGGCAAGGCGTCACTCGCCGACGCCTACGCCACCGTCGACGACGGCGAGGTGTGGCTCCGCAACCTGCATATTCCGGAGTATCACCATGGGACGTGGACTAATCACGATCCGCGTCGGACCCGCAAACTGTTGTTGCATCGCCGCCAGATTGACACCCTGACCGGCAAGATCCGGGATGGTAACCTCGCCCTGGTGCCGTTGTCATTGTACTTTTCGGAAGGAAAAGTCAAGGTCGAGATCGCGCTGGCGCGCGGCAAACGGGCATACGACAAACGTCAGGACCTGGCCCGCCGCGATGCCCAGCGGGAAGTGCTTCGCGCCGTAGCTCGGCGTACCAGGGGGGCGAACTGATCGGAGCGGCGTACGCCCAGCTTTCTGCGGTCAGCTACGGCGTCAGCGACTTTGTCGGAGGTGTGGCAGCGCGGCGAACAACCGCGCTGCGCGTCATGTTGGTCTCCTATCCCATCGCGGCGGTGCTGCTGGGCGTGCTGGCCGTCGGCGCCGGGGGACCGGTCCACCCGGGCGCCGTGTTGTGGGGTTCGCTGTATGGAATCAGCCAGGCCTTCGGCGTGTGGTGGTTCTACGCTGCGCTGGGCGCCGGGCCCATCTCGGTTGTCTCACCGTTGGCAGCGGTGCTCAACGCCGCGGTACCCGTCGCCGCCGGTGTGGCCCTCGGGGAGCGACCGGGTGCGACCGCCTCGGTGGGCGTGGTGCTGGCAATGGTTGCCGTGTTCCTGATCAGCCGGGAGTCACCCGACGACGAAGATGTCCGCACCCACCGTTTCACCCGCCGGGTGGCCTGGCTCACGGTGGGCGCCGGGACCGCGTTCGGGCTGGACTTCGTGCTGCTGCATCAGGCGCCGGTGGAGAGCCGGCTGTGGCCGTTGTTTTTCGCGCGGGCATCGGCGACCGTGCTGGTGTTCGCCGTCGCCGCGGCCACCCGGAATTTCCAGCTGCCGCCGAAGACACCGCTGCAGCTGGCGGTAGCGGCGGCGCTGCTGGACAGCTTCGCCAACGTCGCCATGCTGCTAGCTTTGCATGCTTGGCTGATGTCGCTGGCCAGCATGCTGATCTCGCTGTATCCGGCCGCTACAGTCGTGCTGGCGATGGTGGTGCTGCGCGAGCGGGTGACCCGCTGGCAAGGACTCGGCATGGTCCTGGCGATGTTCGCGGTGGCCATGATCACCGCCGCCTGACTGCCGGCTAGCATCAGGCCACGTGAGTAGGCCCTCGCGTCCGGTCACCCAACTGGACAAAACCGACGTGCTCTCGGGCCTGTTCGCCTCCTGGGACGCGCTGGACCGGTTGGTGAGCGGGCTGACGCCCGAGCAGTGGCAGATGCCGACACCGCTGCCGGGCTGGACCGTGCACGCGATCATCGCGCACCTCATCGGCACCGAGTCCGCGCTGCTGGGGATGGCCACACCGGATGCCGATACCGACGTGTCGGCACTAGAGCACGTCCGCAACGACTTCGGCGTAATAAACGAGTGTTGGGTGCGCCACTTGCGCAGCGAGTCCGGCGACGACCTCGTTCGGCGGTTCCGGGCGGTGACTGCAGAGCGCCGGGAGTACTTGACCGACATGACCGACGCCGACTGGAACGCGCCGACCCGCACACCGGTCGGCCCGGATAGCTACGGGCGGTTCATGCGGGTGCGGGTGTTCGACTGCTGGATGCACGAGCACGACATCCGCGACGCACTGGGGCAACCGGCGTCCGACGCGGAGCTGGCCGGCCCGCCGGCGCGGCTGGCGCTCGACGAGATGGCAGCCAGCATGGGCTTCGTCGTGAGCAAGCTCGGGGGAGCGCCTGCGGGGTCCCGGGTCGCCATCGAGCTGACCGGGCCGCTGGCGCGCACCATCCGGGTGCTCGTCGACGGCCGCGGCCGGCTGGTGGGCGATTTCGGCGGGTTGGAACCTACCGTGACGCTGCGCATGGACGGCCTGCTGTTCACCAGGCTGGCCGGCGGGCGGGTGACCAGCGCGCCCGTCGAACTCGACGGCGAGAAGGACGTCGGCGCCCGCATCGTGGCGCACCTCAACTATGTGATCTGAGCGGCCCGCTCGGCGCGGGATAACTTTTGGTCGGCTCGTTGTTGTACACCGCGTACCATAGAGATTCCTGCCGAAAGTCGGCGGGATGCTCGAAGACTTGGGGCTGAAAGGTTTCGACTTCGCGCATCGAATCAAGGGAAGCGTGCCGGTGCAGGCAAGAGACCACCGCAAGCGTCGTTGCAACCAAATAAGCGCCGTTTCTACACAGCGCGACTACGCCCTCGCTGCCTAAGGCGACGGCTAGTCTGTCAGACCGGGAAGCCCTCGGCCCGGACCCTGGCATCAGCGAGAGGGATAAACCGATGTGTTCGGTCGCGGGGCACATCGGGACACCAACAGCGACTGGGATCGCCTTCCCGGCTGGTCCGCGTGACCGGGAGATCCGAGTAAAGGCCTAGCGGACTGCGCACGGAGAAGCCTTGAGGGAATGCCGTAGGACCCGGGTTCGATTCCCGGCAGCTCCACCAAGACATCCACCACGATACTGGTGGCCGGAGTCGTGCGATCTGGCCAGTTTCGCATTGTCGTCATCATTTGGCGGTTAGCATCCGACGATGCGTGTGCGCGCTGGTGGTGCGGCCCGGATCGCGACGACAGCGCTGGCGGGCGCGTTGGCGATGGTGATCACCGCGCCCCGGGCCACCGCCGATGAATCGGCCGCGGTCACTTCCCCGTCGGGGTCGTCAGAGTCGTTCCAGCCGGCGCTCGACCACCTCCTGCAGGCGATGCAGCAGGCAGTGGCATACGACTCGGCACTACCGTTTGCGACACCGGCCAGCGACGCCACGCTGATGACGACGCTGCAGGACACGAATTATGAATTGCTCATGGCCGGGCTTTCCAGGGCCACCGAGCTGTTTGACGGGTGGTTTTTCCAATCGCCTGAGGTGGTGGCCGGGGACGCCGCCAATCCCCGACAATACTTCGACTTCTTCACCCCCGACATCTACTACAGCGTGACCGCCGGCCTTGCCCCCGGCGCGACGTACGAGCTCACCGGAACCGTCGGCGGGGGAACCGAGGGCCTATCCATCAGCTCGGAAGCAATCACGGGCGGCGCGGTTCAAACTCAGAGCAGTCTGCAACTCGGTGACAATCTCGTCGTCAATCCCAACGGCACGTTCACCGTCGACATCGGTCCCACCGAGCCGAGCGGCGCCGTCAACTACATCGACGACCAAAACGCCACCGTCGAGGGCGACGCATCGCTGCTGATCCGAGACATGCTGGGCAACTGGGCAAAGGGCCCTGCCAGCCTTGGTATCCACTGCGTGGCCAACTGCCCGGCGTTCGTCGCCATACCCAGCACGGGACTGTTGCCCGGCGTCGGGACCCCCACCGCCGGAATCGACTCGTTGGCGACGGGGCTGGCCAGCGCCAAAATCGACTCGGTCGACTCGCTGCTGAGCACGCTGTTCACCGCGTTCGCCGCTTTCACCGGGCCTTTCAACCAGGCGAACATCGCTACCGGGGAGACGGCCGGGATCGAGCTTCCCGTCAACACGATGAGCCCGTTGGCGCCGGAAACGGGTTTCGGTGCGGGTCTGGAGAGTGCGGCAGTGTCCGCAGGGAATTTCGACCTGCCCGTGGGTGAGGCGCTGATCGTGAAAGTGCCGGACGTGACCTCCGCCTACAGCGGGATCGAACTCATGAACGTCTTCGGCGCGGCGCTGCCGTACACCCTGGCGCAGACCACGCTCAACAACACGACGGCGTTCCACGATCCCGACGGTTACACCTACTACGTGGTCAGCGCCACCGACCCGGGCGTGGCGAACTGGTTGGACAGCAGCGGCGTCACGCATGGAGAGATCTTCGCTCGATTCGAGAACATCCCGGCCGGCACCAACCCGACGGACCTGCCCGTGACGACCGAGGTGGTCCCGGTGGCCGAGGTGGGCAACTATCTGCCTGCTGACACCCCGACCGTCAGCCCCGCCGAATATGCCGCCGATATGTCGCAACGCGTGCTGTCCTACGACTACGCACTGGACGCCTCCAGGGCAAACGCCCAACCCGACTGGGTGATACAGGAGTTGCTGCTCCACGCGCTCCAGGCGCTGATGGGTAGCGGCAATTTCGACGCGGTGTTCGGCAGCGAGCCGGTCACTCCGCTGGCGCTGAGGCTCACCCCGGCGTTGACCCCGGACTGGGACACCGTCGCTCACGACCTGGTCACCAATCCGTTCGTCAGCCTGTCGGCGATCGTCGATAATCTGCCGTTGGCGTGGAGTGACATCAGCTTGCCGGTCGAGCTGGCAATGGCTGAAACCGTCGTGGCGCCGTTGCTGCCCGGCTTTGCGCTTAGCTCCCTGCTCGACGACGTGCTAGTTGATCCGAACACCAGCATCACCGCCGGGCTTCTCAACGCGAGCGATGACCTGGCCACCGCGGTCATGACCGCCAACGGCGACTTCCCCTCGCAACTGGGCAGCCTGGCGACGCTGGAGTGGGCGAACATGGCCGAGTTGGTCCAGGCGAACCCGAGCGCGGTGCTGGCCGACGTCGCTGCGCTGCTGACCCCCTTCGACTTTCTCGGCGCGTGAGACCGGCGCGTTCGGCCAGGCGCGCACCGTGAGGCCGCGCCCTCAAAATCGCGAAACCAAAAAATTGAATTTTTTTTCCGAAAACAGATTGCGCTAACCCTGCCATCCTTGTATCGTCACCGTCGTCGCGCGGTGACGTGAGGCCAGCGGAGGTTCTTGGGTTATGGCCGGGTGAGCCGGAAGTGCGCACTGCGCCGAGATCACTTCTCGATACCTGCGGTTCGTCGCGACGCGGCCACTCGGCAGGCCGCACCGACCGGACGTCGCCGCCGGTATCGCCGGTGAGCGACGCGTGGCATCCACGCCGTACCGACAAACGTGACACCGGGTGCCTAATCACCAGGAGAAAGGGGGTTCACGATGACGATGGTGGACCTGCCCACGGCGGTGCACATCGGCGCCGGCGACGTGCCGTTCGTCGACATTGGTGACGGTTCCAAACTCAAGGTGATCCAAGTCAAAACGGGCGAAGGTCTTTGGATCGTCGAGAACTTGTTCCGGGCTGGCTATCAGGTGCAGCGCCACAAGCACACCGGACCGGTGTATGCATATACGACGTCGGGGGCCTGGCGGTATGCGGAGTACAGCTACGTCAACCGCGCGGGTTCGTTTCTTTATGAGCCAGCCGGGTCGGTCCATACTCTGCAAGTCCTCGAGGATGACACCCATGTGTGGTTCCAGATCTATGGGGCCAACCTGAATCTCGACGCGGACGGCAACGTCCAGAGCGTTGTCGACGGTTCCAGCGCCTTGCACAACTACCTGACACTGTGTGCGGCGGCTGGCCTGCCCCGGCCGAACGTCCTGATCAGCTGAACCATGATGAGAGCTATCGGCGCGGGCGCAGTCAATCTGGCCAGTCCCGACACGTTCGTCGATGGCGTGCCGCACGAGGCGCTGACGGTGTTGCGGCGCACCGATCCCGTGCACTGGCAGCCTATGGAGCACGAGCCGGGCTTCTGGGCGGTACTGCGTCACGCCGACGTGGTATACGTCGCCCGCCACCCGGAGATCTTCTCGGCCAGCGCCGGCGGCATCACTGTGGAGAACCCCGCACCCGAGCGGCTCGCGCGGGTCCGCACCATGCTGGTGGCAATGGATCCGCCCACGCACACCGTGCACCGTGCACCATTGTCGCTGTACTTCCGACCCCGGGCGATCGCCCGGCTCGAGGTGCGAGTGCGCGACGTCTGTCGCGCGATCATGGCCGACGCCGCCGAACGCGGCGAGGTGGAGTTTGTTCACCAGGTCGCCGCACCGTTGCCGACACACGTGATCGGCGAGTTCTTCGGTCTACCGCGCCAGGATTGGGATTACCTTCGAAAGCTGGCCGAGCGCATCACCTCCAGTCAGGACCCCGACCTCGGCGGGTCAGATTACGGCGATGGGGCAGGCGGCGCCGAGATGGCCTCCTACGCGGTCGAGTTCGCGAGGACCCGCCGCAATGGCGATGTGACCGACGACGTGACCAGCGCGATCCTCAACACAGAGTTCGGCGGTCGGCTGATGAGCGATCATGACTTCGGCGGCTTTTTTGTGCAGCTGGTCACCGCGGGCAACGACACCACTAAGAGCCTGCTTTCCGGAGGGCTGTTGACGCTGCTGCGGCATCCGGACCAGCTGGCCGAGCTGCGTGCCGATCCGGCGCTGATCCCGCGCGCCGTCGAGGAGATCATCCGTTATGACAACCCGCTGCACTACTTTCGGCGCACTGCGCTCGTCGACACCGAGCTGTCCGGCACCCGCATCAAGGCCGGCGACAAGGTAGCGATGTATTACACGTCTGCCAACCGAGACGAAGCGGTCTTCGATGCCCCCCAGGCGTTCACCATCCACCGGCAGCCAAACCCGCACCTGTCCTTCGGTATGGGCGCCCACTTCTGCCTCGGTGCGCACCTGGCCAGACTCGAAAGCAGGGTGTTCTTCGAGGAGCTTCTGAAGGCGTTTCGGCGCATCGAGCTCAACGGCGAGCCGGTCCGGATACGCTCGAATCTGAACAATTCATACAAGCGACTGCCCATCCGGCTGACCGGCTGAGGCTTCGCCAGCGCACTAAGACCGCTAATCGATTAGCGAAGTCTTTTGCGCGAATCTTGGTAATGTACACAAGCGTGGACGGCGCTCGGAAGCCAGGGGCCGAGGTCCAGGCTCCTTATCGAACCTGGACATTTCTGACTAATCACGCCCATGTGTTGCTGTGCGTCTCGAGTGGCGAGCCATTGACAGCGCGCGAGTTAGCACTGCGCATCGGCATCACAGAGCGTTCCGTGCAGGCGATTTTGACCGACTTGACCGACGAGGGTTATCTGAAAAAGTCGAAGATGGGCCGGCGCAACGTCTACGAGATAAATCCGGAGGGTAAACTGCGCCACCCACTGGAAGCCAGCCATTCGGTGGGCGAACTCATCGCGGCGCTGTCGTGATCGCGTGGTGGGCCACCTAAGGGTTGCAGCGTGGGCAAAACCGTGGCTCGGCGAGGGCCCCGCGCCGCGCAACGGTGCTGCGAAGTCCGCAGGCCGCGCACCCGTGGACCTCGGCAGCAATCAGACTGGTCGGACACCCGCATGCTTGGCATGGCAGCCCGTCGCGGACCGCGACTTTGCCGTATCCGGGACACCCGCATTGCGGGCAGGGTGTCGCGAGCCGGCGGGCGAGCCGGCGCGCCAGCCCGGCAAGGACGTCGCGGCGGCTGGGATTGTGGTGCGCACGCAGATCCGGTTCGACCCAGGCCCGGCGGTCATCGGCAGCCGCCAACGCCGCATTGACGGCGGCGGTGAGAGTTTCGGCGTCGGTAATCCCCTTGCCGAACACCTGAATTCGATCCTCGACACTGGCCTTGACTGCGGCGCCTTGGCCGGGAAATCCGAAACTCTGCGCTGCCTTCACCGCGTGATCCACGGTGTCGACGACACGGGGCGGTCCGGGAGCCCCGGGGGCGTTGACACCTTCGACGATCTGCAGGTCCCGGGTGTCGTCGACGAACACCAGGATTTCCTCGTGCATGGCCAGCATGCCGAACCAGGTGTCGTAGCTGGCTTCGCTAGCCAGACCGTAGGGCACCGCGGCGACCCGCATCGCCAGGCGGGCCTTAGCGGTGGCCGCCGCCAGCGGCTCTAACGTCCTGGCGACCTCGCCGGTGAAGGTGCCGAACTGATCGGTGTCGATCCCGGCCGGAACGATGACGCGCGCGCCCAGCACCTCCGCGAACGGCGGCGCCACCTGGTGCTCTTTGCCATGCATGGTGCCCATCGCGATCACCGCCCCGGAATAGCTGCTCATGCTCGGGCCGTTTGTCGACCATTTGGCGGTGCGGCTGTGTTACACGCACTCCAACAGCGCCGGCTCGGTGGGCGAAACGTCGCCGAACGTCGCGCAGACGCGGAGCCGGCCGTCGTTGTCATCGTTGACGAGGCACACGATCGCCGACTGTCCGCTGTCGACCGCCCTGGCGATAACCGGTGACTTGTGTAGTAGCGAGACGCCGGTGTGCACCACGTGCGCGGCGGCCAGCTCGTCGACGTTGCCGATGCTCGCATCCTGGCGGGCCAGGGAGGCAACCGCATGCTCCACCACTGCGCGAACCGTCCCATCGGGGAACGTGACGGTGTTCCAGGCCGTGAGCGCGGTCTGCATGGCCGCGCAGTTCGAGTGGCCGAGGACAACGATCAGCGGAGTCTTGAGTGTTGCGACGGCGTACTCCACGCTAGCCAACACACCGATGTCCACGACGTGTCCCCAGGTGCTGACGACCATGAGCGAACGGTGTCGCTGATCTAACAGTTCCGCACTGGGCATGCCGGCGTCGGCGCAGCTAAACACCACCGCGACGGGCGACTCGTCCAGCTCGGCGACTTGCTGCCCCGATCGCAGCGTCGCCGCGAAACGCCGATTGCCTGCTTTGAGACTCTGCCAGGCTGATGACGGGTTGGCCATGGGGACTCCTTTTCTCGATGGGTTTTAGCTGAAGTACTCGGGTCGGCTGACGTAGGTGTCGGTGACGAACATGACCCCCGGCGAGGCGTCGAGTAGGCGGCGCAGGCCGGCGATTAGCGCTTCGGATTTGCTTTCTGGGACGACGGTGATGAGCAGCTCGAGCGCGGCTTGTTGATTGAAAAGCAGCCGGCCTTGGTGGTAGCCGTGATGACCGAGCCCCGACACGCCGGAAACGCTGGTGAAACCGGTTGCCCCGGCACAGCGGAACTGCTCGCGAACTGCCGGTGCGTGTTCCCCGGCGACGACCACCTCGATCTTGATCATCTTGGTCAAGCCGTTGTGTGGCATGGCATCACCTCCTGGCCGGTTGGGCCGTTGTGGTCGTGCGGTGCGTCGGCGATCCAGTGTCGCCAGCCGCCGCGGGTCCAGCGTTGCCAGTCGTGGTCGGGGTGTTCGCGGGCCGCCAGGCACACCCAGTCATTGCCAAACAGGTGCTGCAGGACGGGGTTGCGTTCGATCACCATGTCGATGCGCTGCAGTGGCGCCTGGATGATTGTCAGCAGACGCATCGGCTCGTGCCCGAAAGATTGGCCGTCGGAAAGTGACTGACGGGGCAGGCCCAGCTGAAGGTCGCCGCCGTGCCCGGCGAGCACACCCACGCCACCGACGACGTTGTGGATGGTCTTGGTTCCCGCCCCGAACATTTCCGGCGCCACCGTCGAGAAGTAGTACTGGCAGTTGATCCATTGGGCTACCACCATGGGCGCGGTGAGGATGGTTTCCAGCGCGATGCCTTCAGGGTCGACGTCGACTTGGTAGGAGTGCAGGAAGGCGCGGCGCTGTAGGTCGAGGCCCCGGGTGATCGCGCGGGGCGCCACGATGAAAACCGCGTTGCCGGCCAGTCCCCACTCGGGGAACACCTGCGCCCAGTCCAAGGATCTGTTGGCGACGTGACGAGACGCACGCGCCGGCCTGGCGTCTGCGGGGCCACCGGGAAGCCCCGCGCAGCGCTCGGCGGCCAACGCGGCGCCGGCCGCAGCCAGATCCGCGATGAGCTGGCGCACGTCGCGGCCATGGCTGGCCGGAACCAGGTGCTGGTCCAATATGGTCACCCGGTCGGTGGCGGTGTCGTGCTGAGCGGCAAGGAACCAGGTGTCGTCGGGAATCGTGATCCCCACCTCGCGCAATCGCGCTCGGACCTCGGCGTCGTTGAGGACCGCCGCAGCGGTGCGGGCGTTCGGGCCTCCTGGCTGCCCGCCGCAGGCCCCGCAGTCCAGCGCCGCCTGGTAGGGATTGTTCTCGGTGACGCTGCCGTGCCCGCACAGGACGACCAGGCGGGCGAATCGATCGGTGAGTCCCATGGTGGTCAGGGCCACCTCCGCGTACAGTGCGCGCTGGGTCAGTTCGACGGTGTCGTTGATTGACAGCACGCCGGGGGCCGGCGGTGCCACCCGGTCGCGCAGGCGGCGGCGCAGTGCGCCGCTGGCCAGCGGGCTCAGCGTTTTGGCTGCTGCCCACAGACCGGCGGCCCAACCCGCCGCTTCAGCCAACGCGAACGGGGCGATCAGGGCCTGCTTGGCGGCGTGAAACGCCGCCTCGGCGCCGGCGATGACGGCGCTGCCGTTGCGCAGCCGCCGGGCCGCGCGATCGGCAGACGGAGCCGGTTTTTCCTGAACTTCATGCTCCGGGCGGATCAGCACCGGGCACAGGTCGTCCGGTATTCCGCCGAGCAGGCTGGTGAAGCGGATGGCGACAGCGAAGAAGCCGGCGAAGCCGAAAGTTTCGTATCCGCCGAGGGCTTCGATGTGGCGACGCAAGCCCTCGGATCGGGTGTCGATGCAGCACACCAGCTGGATACCTGGCCGCTCATCGTTGTCCTGCGGGGTCGCGTTCGCCAGGGATCGCAGCAGCGCGTCGCGGTAGTGCGCCTCGTAGGCCTGTTGCCAGACCATCTGCCGTGCCGTGACTGGCAAAGCCGACAAAACCCTGGCAGCGGAACTCAACTCGTTGTCGTCGACGTTGTCGACAGCCAATGTTTGGGCGAGCTTGGCGGCCCGTTCGCGGGCCGAGGCAGTCGCTGGGTGGATAGCATTGCCCGAGCCGGACTGTGACCATGAACCGTTGTGGGCCAACAACACTGCTTCGTAGGTCAGCCGCATGGCGAGGTAGTCCAGCAAATCCATGCCCCTTGCGCGTGCAGCGGACCAGCGCACGAGGGCAGCCCAGCCTGGAAGCCGCGTTAAATGGGCTTGAAAATAGGTGATGCGATCGTCTTCGGCCACCCCGAGCTGTTGGAGTGCCTGCAGGGCGGCGTCGTCGGGCCGTCGGGGAAGCTTTCGCAGCGCGGCGCGCACTCGCCGGCTCACCTTGTAATCGCTGGGCGCCAGCGACCGCCAGGCCTGATAGAAGCCGCGATGGTGGTCAGGCATCGGCCAGCCCGCCGCAGCCGATCCAAAGTACGCCGCACACCATTTGGCGGTCTGCGCGTCGACCTGGTCGGCCACCTGCGGCGCCGTTCGCTCACTGCGGGTGATGTTGCGTCGAAACGGCTTTGGAGCGAGGTCGCCGGTGAGTAAGTCGGCGCGCAACAATTCGGCTGGTGTCACAGCGCGGTTGCCCATTCGAACAGGTTCCCCGTCCAGCAAGGTCGGGTAGCGCAGCCGTAGCGTCGACTCAAGGTCAGCGTCGGTGATCCGTCCGGCACGGTAGAGGCTGCGGAAGGTCGTTTCGTCGAGCACGCCGGCACTGCCATAGAGGTCGCCGGCCCGCCGGATCGCCTGCTCGAAGGGCATGGACTCCAGTCCGGCCAGCGGGTTGACCGCGATGAACGTCTCAAGCGGATAGTGGGTCGGGACCACCCGGGCGGCCAGGTTCACCTCGCTGCGCAGCTGCGCGCGGCGGGTATCGATACCGACGTGGTCAGCCACCGTCGTCACCGGAGTGCTCCTGTCGGTTGGGGCACCAGGAGATGGGCGGTCGACTCGGGTCGTGGACGCGTCGCTGGAATATGGCCGGCGACAAGTGCTTTGGTGTAGAGGGCACGTTGCAGGCGGCCTGCCCATCCGTTCGGCGTTGCCTGGCGCAGCAAGGTCAGTGCGCCCAGGATTACGGCAACGGTGGCGATGCCGACAGACGCGGCGGCGGGTACCAGGACCGGGGGCAGGTCGGGCGCCAGAAATCGGGTCACGGCGCTCACCAGCGCTACATATCCGGTGGCCGCGGCGAACAGTGCCAGGGCACCGGTGAGAGCCGCCCATACACCCGGGTTCCGTGCCAGCCAGCCCGTCAACGCGGCAGCGGCAGTCGCCCAGGCGAACACCAGCAGTGCGCGGGCCGAGGCGTGCTCGACGGCTGGCGGTCGCACGACACCGGTGGCCGCGTACAGCGCGGCGGCAGGCAGCAGCATCGCCGCGACGTGGATCGCCGCCCAGCGGGGCGGGGCAAGCGTCGGCGCGGGTGACCGGGCAGCTTTTTGGCGCCGCTTGGCTATCGCCGAGCCGGACGACAGGAACAACGTGGCTTTGTAAAAACCATGGCCCACCAGGTGGAATACCGCGGCGGCGGACAGGCCGAGGCCGCAGGTCGAGACCATGAACCCCATCTGGGCCATGGTTGAGTACACCAACGAGCCTTTGATGTCGGATTTGGTGAGCATGACGACGCCGCCGTAGACCATGCTCAGCGCGCCCGCGATAAACGCCACGCCCATGGCGATGGCAGATCCGCTGACCAGTGGGCTCAACCGCACCAGCAGCACCCCGCCGGCGTTGACGACACCGGCGTGCAGCAGCGCGGAGACCGGTGTTGGCGCGGCCAGGGTCGCCGGCAGCCAGCGGTGAAACGGAATTTGCGCCGATCGCGACAGCGCCGCCACGACGATCAGGCCCGATGCCGCCACCAGGATTGGTGACGGGTGCTCGAATCTGTTGTGGCCCAGAGCGAACAGGCTCACGTTGCCCCAGTGCGGGGTGAGCAGGCCGACCGCCGACCATAGGGCGAGATCGCCCAGCACAAACGCCGCCGCCGCCCTTCGCACGCCGTCGCGGGCAGCGGGCAGCTCCCAGTAGGTCGCCAGGAGCAGGCACAACGCGGTGCCGGCCATCGTCCAGCAGAAGGCCAATCCGATGAAGGTGCCCGAGGTCATCAGGCCGGCGGAGGCAGCGGTAAGTACCCCGGTACCGGCGGTGAACCATCCCGACCGGCTGTCGCAGGCCAGGTAGCGCAGGGCGAAAATCTGCGCGATCGTGCTGACTCCGTACACCAGCACCAGCAGCAAGGCGCTGAGCCGGTTAGCCCCCAACTGGGCGATCAGGCTGCCATCGGCTGATCGCAGGGTGGCCGACACCGGCCCGTGGACGGTCACATCGAGCCCGGTCAGCAATGCGCCGACAAATCCTGCGCCGGCAACTGTAGCGCCCAATCGGGCCACCAAGCGGGCGTGCCGGGAGCCGGCGATCAGCGCGCTCAGCGAAGTCAGTAGGGGCAAGGTCACAACCCCGATGAGAACGACGCTCACCGGTCTGCCCCGTGCGCCGCTGCGCTGACACAGAGCGGACCACACATGTCACACATGCGCGAAAAATTACGCGATCTCCATTACGGATGTCAAGCATCATGAAATGTGATTCATGTTTATTCTGCCAGGGCTGCGGCGACGGCAATACTGTGCGGCAGGCGCTCAGCGCCGCGGCCACCGCGCCGGACGCTTTTCGAGGAACGCGCGCATACCCTCCTGGGCATCCTCGGCGTGGGAGTTCATCACCATGACGGCCTTCGTCAGTTCGTAGGCCTTGTGCTCGTCGAGATCCACCTGGGCGTAAAACGCTTCTTTGCCAAGTCCTACGGTGCGTGGACTCGATGCGACGATCGCGTCGATGATGTTGTTGAGCTCGTCTTCGAGCACTTCCGCGGAGACGACGCGGTTCACCAGACCCCAGTCCAGTGCGGTCTGGGCGTCGATCGGCTGGCCCGTCAGCAACATCTCCAGTGCCCGCTTTGAGCCGATCGCGCGTGACAGCGGCACCATCGGCGTCGAGCAGAAAAGCCCGATCTTGACCCCCGGGGTGGCGAAACGGGCGTCGCGGGCGGCCACGGCGAGATCGCAAGAGGCGACAAGTTGGCAGCCCGCTGCGGTGGCCGTGCCCTGCACCTTGGCGATCACCGGTTCGGGGAGGCGGTGGACGGTTTCCATGAGGTCGGTGCAGACGTCGAACAGCCGCTGGTAGAACCCGACATCGCGGCCGATCATCTCGCGCAAGTCATGGCCCGCGCAAAACGCGGGGCCCACCGCGTCGATGACAATCACCCGCACATCGGGATCGTCGCTGAGCCGGCGCAGGGCGGCTATCAGCTCTTCCATGAGCTCCAAGCCGAGAGCGTTGCGCTGCTGGGGCCGGTTGAGGGTGAGGCGACCTACCGGCCCGTGGACGCCTATTAACACGGGCGCGTCCGTCCTGAGCCTGCTCATGCAGGCGAGCATACGTCTGGGTGTGCGACGAGCGGGCACGCGCAGGCAAGCCGATCGGCGTGTCAGTGCGCCGGCAGCGTCGCCAGCAGAGCCTGTAGTCCGTATTCGAAAACAGTCCCATGGTCGCTGGGGCAGCGGAGTGTCTCGACGAGCGTCCGGACGGGTCAGTCGTCTGCCCACAGCGCTCACTGCTCCGAACAGCCGCGAACTGCGTTACCGCCGACGATATGACGTCGACCTGGGCCGCCCGCAACAACCCGTGAAGACAACATCGGCCTCCGGTCGCGTTCGTGCGCAGAGGTGACCACTGCCCCGAGTTGTTCGGCGAGCCCGCAAATGAACGCCTCCACGTGGAGTTCGATCAGACGGGTCGCGGTGTCCAGGATCTGCTCGGCGTTGGCAGCGGTCGCGTTCCGCATCGCAATGCCGTTGCCACATCGGTCTGTAACGGTGTTACATTGCCACGGTAATTGTTACTGCACTTGCCACTGTCCCGGTCCGCCGGGCAGACAACGGAAGCACCGTGTTCGACCTGAAAATAACTGGCGGCACCGTCGTGGACGGGACGGGTGCGGACCGATTCGACGCCGATGTCGCCGTCAAGGACGGCAGAATCGTCGAGGTTCGCCGCCGCAGTCCGGGCCGCCCGCCGCTGGAAGGCGAGGCCGCCGAGACGATCGATGCCACCGGAAAAATCGTGGCGCCGGGGTTTGTCGACATCCACACCCACTATGACGGTCAGGTCAGCTGGGATGACCTCCTCGAGCCGTCCAGCTCGCACGGCGTCACCACGATCGTGGCCGGCAACTGCGGTGTCGGCTTCGCGCCGGTGCGACCGGGTCAAGAAGATTGGCTGATCGGGCTGATGGAGGGCGTCGAGGATATTCCCGGCACCGCACTGACCGAGGGCATATCGTGGGGCTGGGAGAGCTACCCCGAATATCTCGATGTCATCGGGAGCCGGAAGTTCGCCGTCGACGTGGGCAGCCAGGTCGCCCACGGCGCGGTCCGCGCCTATGCGATGGGCGAGCGCGGCGCTCGCAACGAGCCCGCCTCACCGGCGGACATTGCGGCGATGGCGTGCCTCGTGCAGGAGGCCGTCGAGGCCGGTGCGCTGGGCTTCTCGACCTCTCGCACCATTGGTCACCGGGCCATCGACGGCGAGCCGGTTCCTGGAACCTATGCCGCCGAGGACGAGCTGTTCGGGCTCGGCCGGGCCATGGCGGCCGGTGGTCAGGCGGTCTTCGAGCTGGCTCCCCAGGGGGCGGTCGGCGAGGACATCATTGCGCCCAAGAAGGAACTGGAGTGGATGCAGCGGTTGGGTGCCGAGATCGACCGGCCGATCTCATTCGGCATGATCCAGGTTGACGCCGCCCCGGACCTCTGGCGCGAACAGCTGGACATCTCGGCGGCCGCTCACGCCGCGGGCAGCCGGTTGTATCCACAGGTTGCCGCGCGACCGTTCGGCATGCTGTTCGGCTTTGCCGGGCATCACGCGTTCACCCACCGCCCGACCTTCCGTCGGCTGAAGGCCGAATGCGGTCCCGAGGAGCTGGCGAACCGCCTCGCCGATCCTGCGGTCAAGGCGGCAATCCTGTCCGAGGACGATCTGCCGCCCGACCCGACCAGGTTGTTCGACGGGATGTTTGCCCTGGCGCAATACTCGCTGGGCCGGATGTATGTACTGGGTGATCCGCCCGACTACGAACCGACTGACGGGCGCACCGTGCAGAACATCGCCGCCGAGCGCGGTGAGGATCCATTGGCCACGTTCTATGACCTGATGCTTGAGTGCGATGCAACGGCGATGCTGATGTTGCCGTTCTATAACTACTGCCACGGCAACCACGACGCGATTCGTGAGATGCTCATGCATCCCGCGGGCGTGGTGGGCCTGTCCGACGGCGGCGCACACTGCAGCATGATCTGTGACGCGTCGTATCCGACCTTCCTGCTGACTCACTGGGCGCGCGACCGTCACCGTGGGGAGAAGCTGCCGCTGGAGTACGTCATCCGCAAGCAGTCCCACGACACCGCACAGCTTTTCGGGCTCTCCGACCGCGGCGTCGTCGACGTCGGAAAGAAGGCCGACCTCAACGTGATCGACATGAATGCGCTCACGTTGCACGCTCCCCACATGGTCAACGACCTGCCGGCCGGCGGCAACCGTCTCGTCCAGGGTGTCTCCGGCTACAGCGCCACCATCGTCAGCGGGGTCGTGACCCGCCGCGACGGCATCGACACCGGTGCGCGCCCCGGCCGGTTGGTGCGCGGCGTGCGTTGAGAGCGAGACCGGCGGCGCCCTATCGCTGCAACGGCCCGTTTCCCCACCCGGCGAAGAGCCGGCCGCTACCCTGCATTCGACACTACGTCGAGGAGGCTCTCGGATGGGTTCTGCGGGCTCCGGCATCGCGGACATCGACATCGACGACCTGACGGCACCCAGGCTGACCGAGGTCCAACGTCAGATCTTGGCGTTCACCGAGGCCGAACACGTCGAATTCAACATCGAAAAGATGCTCACCGAAGCGATCGGGCAGGCAGGCGTCGGCGCCGACCTGGACGATACCGACGGGTACGTTGACCGGCTGGCCGCCCACGTGGCCGCCATCGAGGCTGACTCAGGCCTGCGCCAGCTAACGCGCGCGTCGCTGCGGCAGCGGGTGGTTCGCCTGCTGCGTAACCGGTTATCGTTGACCGATCTGGTCAAGCGGTATCCCGAAATCGAGTCGATCCGCATCGAGCAGCCGTTCATCGTCGTCGGGTTGCCGCGATCGGGCACCACCCATCTGGTGAACCTGATCGCAGCCGATCCGCGCCGGCGCGCGTTGCCGTACTGGGAGAGCCAGGAGCCGATCCCGGCGCGCGGTCGGGGTCCCGACCTCTTCGGGGTCGACCCGCGCTACGCCCGGGCCAAGTCCGAGTACGACGCACTCATGGTCAGTGTCCCGGTGGTGGCTGCCATGCACGACCGATTCCCCGAGGCGATTGAAGAGGAAGTCGAGCTTCTGGACCTAGACCTGGCCGGCTATGTCCTGGAATGGCATGCGCGCGTGCCGGACTGGCGGGACTACTACCTGGGCCTCGACCAAACCCGGCACTACGCATACATGAAGAAAGTCTTGCAGGCGTTGACCTTCCTGCGCGGCCCGCGGACCTGGGTGCTCAAGAGCCCGCAGCACTGTGAACAGCTCGGCCCGCTGATGGCGACCTTCCCCGACGCGACGGTGGCCTTCACGCATCGCGATCCGGTCGCGGTGATCCAGTCGGCCATCACGATGATGGCCTACTCCGACCGACTGCGCCGGACAAGCATCGAGCCGGACTGGCTGTTGGACTACTGGAGTGACCGCGTGCATCGACTGCTCGACGCGTGCGTGCGCGACCGCGACCTGGTGCCGGACCAACGCAGCATCGACATCGGCTTCCATCGCCTCAACGGCAACGAAATACCGCTGCTCGAAGAGCTTTACCGACGGAGCGGAGTCGAATTGACCCCGAAGGTCCGCGCACGTTTCCAGCAATACTTAGACGGCAATCCGCGTGGCAGGCACGGCCGGATCCGCTACGACCTGAAGCGGCACTTCGGCATCTCGGCCGACGAACTGCGCAGCCGGTTCGACTTCTACTTCGACAGATTCGACGTTCGCGATGAGTGACCCCGCTCAACAGCAAGCCCGACAGTTCGAGCCGATCTATCGCAGCAGGCCCGGCGCCGACGCCATGCGGCCGGCGGCTGCCGACAAGGCCGAGCAGATCGCGCCGGGCCTGTGGTGCTCACCGGGCCTGTCGAATTCCTACCTGCTGACCACCGGTGACGGCCGCGTGGTCATCAACACCGGAATGGGTTTCGAAGGCCCGGTGCATCGAGCCAACTTCGACGCGGTCGACACCTCGCCGGTGCGCTACATTATCTTCACCCAGGGACACGTGGACCATGTCGGCGGCCTGGACAGCATGCGCGATCCCGGTACGACGGTTGTCGCGCAAGCCAACTGGGTCGCATGGCGCGACGACAACGAACGCCTGATCCCGTACCGTGCCAGCCGCAGCGCTTTCGCCTTCAAAGACATTCTGGCGAAAGGGATCCAGGCCATCCAGCAGCGTCTCGGCACCAAAAATATTCCCGGCCAGAGTGTTCCCGTCGTCGACCTGGACTTCGAGGACACCTTGACTTTGGAGGTCGGTGGGAGGCACATGGAGCTGATTGCGGTACCTGGCGGGGAAACCACCGACTCGCTGGTGGTGTGGCTGCCTGAGGAGCGGATCTGTCTGTGCGGTAACACTTTCGGTCCGGTCTTCGGGCACATTCCCAATCTCGTCACCATTCGCGGCGATCGGTACCGCGACGCGCTGACCGTCGTCGCGTCGGTAGAGCGGGTTCGCGACCTGCAGCCCGAGCTCCTGGTTACCGGTCATTTCGAACCGATCGAGGGGCAAAAGCGCATCCACGCCGAGTTGACCCGGCTGCGCAACGCGATCCGCTACGTTCACGACCAAACCGTCGCCGGGATGAACGCCGGCAAGGACGTCTGGACTCTGATGCGTGAGATCACCTTGCCCGCGGAATACGAAGTCGGCCAGGGCTACGGGAAGGTCGCGTGGGATGTGCGGGCCATCTGGGAGAACTACTCGGGCTGGTTCCACCACCGGTCGACGACCGAGTTGTACCCGCTCGGGTTCGACGCTGTCCACCCCGACGTGGTCGAGCTCGCCGGGGCCGACGCACTCGTGGACCGGGCGCGCGCGCATCTCGGCGCCGGTCGGCCGCTGCATGCCATCCACCTTGCCGAGCTTGTTCCGCGGCAGCATCCGGGTGCGCGCGCGGTATTGCGGGAAGCTCACGAAAGCCTGCTGGCCGCCAGTACGAATTTCTGGGAAAGCGCATGGCTGAAAGAGCAGATAGCGAGCAACCAGTGACCGCGCGGGTCAGCTTCGACTTCACCGGGACCGCGGCGCTGATCACTGGCGGCACCAGCGGGATCGGGCACGGTATCGCGGTGTTGTTCCGCGATGCCGGGGCAGCGGTCACCGTCACCGGGACCAGGCCGGCCGCAACCGACTACGACGTCGATCTGGCCGGCATGAGCTATCGCCAACTGCAGATCGCCGACCACGACTCCGTGGACGCGTTAGCCCGCAGCTTTGACAAGCTCGACGTACTGGTCAACAACGCTGGCGCAAATTTTTCTGGGGGCCTTGATGAGTCGCAGCCAGCCGGTTTTGACGCGTCGGTCGCGCTGAATCTGACCGGCCCGTACCGATTGACCGTCGGCCTGTACCGCGCACTGCGGACGTCGACCGCGGCGGCGGGCGCCAGCGTGGTCAATCTGTCGTCGATGGCGGCGCTGCGAGCGGTCCCGCTGGTGCCCGGCTATGGCGCGGCGAAAGCCGGGGTCATCTGTGTCACCAGAAACCTTGCGGTCACATGGGCCGACAAGGGCATCCGGGTGAATGCGGTGGCGCCGGGCGCGATCGACACGCCGATGACCGCGCCCCTGCATTCGGCGGCAGAACTGCTGGACTCCGAATTGGCCCATATCCCGTTGCGGCGTCTTGGATCCGTCAGCGAGGTAGCGCCGACGGTGGCATTTTTGTGCACCGAGCAAAGCAGCTATACCAGCGGCGCGGTCTTCGTCGTCGACGGGGCATCGGACTGCGTCTGAAATCTTCTAGCGTTAGGAGTTAGCGGAGCGAGCTGGCCGACGTGGGCGCCGCCGATTGGACCGTAGTCGGGAGCCGTTGGACCCGCTAAGCTAAGTGCTCACCCGCCAACCGTGCCATCGTCGCCCGCCGCGCCGGGTGCACCGGTGGTGCCGGTCGCGCCGGTGGGGGTGCCGGCCCCGCCGGCCCCGGCGGCACCGGCGATCGTACCGGGTGCGCCGCCCGGGCCGGCCGCGCCGCCGACGGCACCGCCGTCGCCGCCGTTGCCGCCGTCACCGGCGTTGCCACCGTTGCCGCCGTCACCGCCGGGCTCAGACGGGTTGGAGTTGCCGCCGGCCCCGCC
>Ga0078972_1001932_pt1 | contig 72489 bp, 57 predicted proteins | sample YelNatPaOPGAMG01_FD_67568 | JGI IMG/M metagenome (GOLD analysis project Ga0078972, IMG submission 67568) | Hot spring thermophilic microbial communities from Obsidian Pool, Yellowstone National Park, USA - OP-RAMG-01 (SPADES assembly) (version 2) | ecosystem: Environmental > Aquatic > Thermal... | reverse complement strand
GGTATGCTCTCAGCCCCCGCTCGGGAGCACCCCCACATGGCGTATACGGTTTTCAATCAAGCGGCGCCCGTTTCGCCGCCCTAATTAATATTAACCTCGCAGGGCGTGTCCGTCCATAATGGCGGTCATGGAACGCCTTTCCCCCTTCACCGGAGATGTCCCTATAATATTTACGAAAGGAGCGTGGGGACCATGATCGGTGACGGGAGAGAGGACGAAAAAGGATCGGGCCAGGAAAAACCATCCAGCTCCGCCGGGACCGGCGACCTCGCTGAAGCGGTGGGGCAGGCCGACGATCCCGCATCCGAAACGGCGGGAGGGAAAAAGCCCGGGGGGTCGGCGGGAAGGGACAGGAAGAGGACCGGGAAAACCCCACGGGATGCCGGCGATGTGAGCGCGAGGACGAAGGAAGAAAGGGCGGAGGAAGCCTCCGCCCCGGAAGGCAGTGAAGAGACCGGCGAAGCAAGGGGAGGGCGCGAGAAGCCCGGGGGAACCTCGACAAGGGATGAAAGGAGGGCTCCCTCCGGGCCGGAAGCCGAAAAGGCGGAGATGGATGAGGAGGAGTTCCGACGCCTGGTGGAGGAGAGCCTGGAACGGGTCACCGTGGCGGAGGTGACCCTCGCGGTGATGAACCAGTTCGCCAGCCTGGGCTACCTAAGGATGGGGCTTCCCGAAAGCGTGAACCTGAAGTACCGGGATCTTTCGCAAGCCCTTCTGGCCATAGATTTGCTGGAGGCCATGATCAAGGGCGCGGAGGGCAAGATACCGGAGGAGAGCCTGAAGCCCTTCCGGGGTACCCTGGCCAACCTGCAGCTGAACTACGTGCAGCTCAAGAAACGCACGGGCTGAGCCGGCCGAACAAGAACACGAGGCGCAAGCCGCCTTGCGGATATCGCGGGTTGGCGGAGGAATTCACTCCCAGGAAAGGGCGTCCACGGCGTCGAGAGAAAGGTATGCCTTTTCCCTTTCCTGCCTCTCCCCGGCCAGGGTACAACTGACGTCCCTGAGCACCAGGATCCCGTTCTCCTCCACCCTCTCCAGGTTGCCCCGGAAATAGTGCCCGCCTCTCGTCCAGACCATGAGCTCGCCGCCCTCGCGGGCTCCGAGCAGGGACATGAAGGCCTGCGTCTCCCCCATGACCGTCACCCACCTCCCTTAAGGCTTTCCAGGCGCCGGCGCGCCCTCTTGTCGTGGGGCTTGTAAAAGAGGTAGTCCTCCAGGTCCTGCGCCGCCTCTTCCGTTTTTCCCATCTCCATCCAGGCCAGGGCCCTCTTGTAGTAGGCCTGGGCGTAGTCGGGGTACAGCTCTATGGCCATGGAATAATCTTCCACGGCGGCATGGTGATCGCCGGCGGATAGGCGAACGTCCCCGCGCGCGGCATAGGCGGCGGCGAAATCCGGTTTCAGGGCTATGGCCCGGCTCAAGGGCTCCACGGCTTCCTGGTGATGTCCCGCCTTCCCCAGGGCCACTCCCAGGTTGTACCAGGCCACCACGAATTCGGGGTAAAGCTCCACCGCGCGCCGGTACATGGGAATGGACTCCCCGTACTCCCCGCGCGAATCGTGCAGCTGGGCCCTGGAGTTGAGCTCGGTGGCTTCTTTGATGGCCTCTATGCGGCCTCCGGAGAGTGCGAAACCGCAGACGGGGCACCTCTCCACCCCGGCGGGGATCTCCTTGCTGCAGTTGAAACAGCGGGTCGTCTCGGACAAGTTCTGCCCCCGTAAAAATGGTGCCCTTGGGGAGATTCGAACTCCCGCACGTGGCTCCGGAGGCCACTGCTCTATCCGCTGAGCTACAAGGGCACCGTCATCCTCAAAGGCCATTAAAATATTATCAACCGCCAGTCCCCATTTCAATCCGGCGGGGCGCCGGGGCTCGATCCCCGCGGGTCGGGCCCCCACGGCACTTCCCCTCCTTCCCCTTCACCCGGCGCCTCCCGCCCACCCAGGGGACACCACGTCCCGGGCCGAAGCGGGTTTCCGGCGTAAAGGCCTCATCCCGCATCACCCCGCGCCGGCTCGAACCTCCACACCCCGTCCACCTCCCGGCGCTTCACCTTCCCCTCCCCTTCCAGGATGAGGAGGTGCCCCAGGGCCTCCTTCAAGGCCAGGAAATGGTCCACCTCGGGAGGTTTGTCCCGCACCTGCGGAAAGAGGCGCAGGGCCACTTCCCACACCGTGCGTCCCCCCTGCAAAACCGCCTCTTCCGTCTCCTCCAGCCGCCTGCGGTGATGGAGGATGTTGAATTCTATCCGCCGCCCCACCTTGCCTATGGGCCGGCCGTGTCCGGGATAGGCCGTCTCCACGCGAAAGCCCTTCAGGCGCTCCAGGGAGGCGATGAATTGGGGAAGGCCGGTCAGTTGGCCGCGCCGCGGAGGGCAGTATAACTCGGGGTTGGGGGTTATGGAGCGCATGAGGTGGTCGCCGGAAAAGAGCAGGCCCTCTCCCGGCTCGTAAAAGCAGAGGTGCCCGGCGGTATGCCCCGGGGTATGCACCACCTCGAGGAGACGGTCTCCCGCCGCAACCGTCTCTCCTCCCCTGAGCTTCCGTCCCAGGGGGCAGGGCTGGGAGAGCTCTATCCACCGGTGGGCGAGGGAGAAAACGGATTCCGAGTACTCGCGGGGGAAACCGAGGGCCACGCTCAGGTCGGCATAACAACGATACTCGCGACGCAGCCTGCTTTTGACCCTCTCTATACGCGGCGCCTCCTCCCGGTGCGCGGCAACCACGGCACCCATGGTGCTCCTGATCCTCCCCGCCAGGCCGAAATGATCGATGTGGGAATGGGTGAGGTACAGGTGGGCCAGCCGGCGCACCCCGGCGTACTTCAAGGCCCCCTCCACCACTTCCGCCAGGAGCGGGTGGAAGGGCCCGGCGTCGATGAGGGCCGGTTCCCTTCCTAGAAAAAGATAGAGGTTCACGTTACGGAGCACGTGGGGGATGGGTATGTCGATGTGCAATATGTCTTCCCTTATGGGTTTCACCAGCCCGGAGTAATCGAAATCCGAGGGGATCATCCCACCATGGCCGTGTCCAGGTACGGCTCCCAGGTGGGGTGGATATCCCCCGCCAGGGCCAGGAACCAGATGTGATCGTGCGGCTCGAAGGGCTTGCGTAAGAGCTTCAGTCCCGCCTCGGAGGGCAGGCGGTTCATCTTGCGGGCATTGCATTTCCGGCAGGCGGCCACCACGTTCTCCCAGGTGTGCTCGCCGCCCCGGCTGCGCGGGACCACGTGGTCGATGCTCTCCGCCCTTCCCCCGCAGTACTGGCAGGTGTGGTTGTCGCGGGCGAAGACCGCCCGGCGGCTCAGGGCCACGGAGCGGTAGGGCACGCGCACGTAATAGGCCAGCCGGATGACCGTGGGACAGGGCATGGACAGCTTTTCCGAATGCAAGGTCCCTTCCCCCTCCTCGATGATCTCCGCCTTCTTCTTGAGGACCAGGACCACCGCCCTCCTGAGGTTCACCAGGTTAAGGGGCTGATAGGATGCGTTCAGGACCAGTACCCGCGTCATGCCGTCCATTGCCGCCGCACACACGAAGCCAGGGTCACCTTCCGTAGTGCGCCGCCTACCTCCTTCGAGCGCTCGCAAAATGATAACTTGCCCTTAATAATAACCGATGTCCCCGGCCGTGAACAATCGGCGGAACATCGGAGAGATAACCCCTGTCCTCCTCGCTTTGCTGTTTTGCCAAGATATGGGTTGATAACCCCCTCCTCTTCCGATCCTGAACGCGCCTACGGGAAAGATACGCCAACCGGGGTTAGGGGCCCGACCTCCCCGGATTTCGATGCGGCGCCGAGGTGGAGACGCCAACCCGCCCACCCCTCCCCTTCCGCCCGAGCAGGGCGGGGACGGAGAATCCTCCTTCTCCGGGGGTTCCCAGAAAGCCCGGTTCCCGACCCCCGGAAGGCGGGGAGCGTACCGGAGGCCACGCCCTCCTGAGGTCCTGCCTTACGTGGCCTGCCCTTTGCCCCTTCCCCCCAGGGCTCCAACCCTTTCCAGCACCCGCAGGGCGGCTATCTCCGCCAGGACGGAAAGGTCCTCAGTAGGCAGGTAATTGGGAGCCGTGGCGTCGAAGAAGACCCGCGCCGAGGCGGGGAACTCCTCGTCCGCCTCGTTGAAGACCAGGAGCAGGGGAACCCGTGGAAGGACGTCCCAGGCCACGGCCACATCCCCCGGCACATCCACCGGTCGCCCCACCTCCGCGGCCCATGCCCTCAGGGCCTCCAGCCGCCCGGCCAGCCCCATGGACAGCGGCCTCTCCACCTCGGCCACGAAGGCCGGCTCGTGGTAGCGGGCTCCCGGAAGGTCCCGGTAGGCCACCCAACGGCCTTGGACTCGAGCCCCGTCCGCCTGGACCAGGTAATGGAGGACGATCAGCGCCTCGCGTGCCCCGGCGGAGCTTCCGTCCTCGCGGGACACGGAGCCCTGGGGATAGGAGACGGTGTATCTTTCACCGAAGAAGGGGACCACGAAAAGCCTCCCCGGGTAGGAGTAGAAGGTGCCCGAGCGGGCGGCCATCCAGGAGGGGTCCAGGAGCCTGAACCTGCGCAGAGCGGCCTCGCGGGCCTCCTTCAACTCCTGTGCCGAATGCTCGATGGCCATGTCCAACATCCTCCCCTTGCCGTCGACCAGGAATATAGCATAACCACCCGGCGGTGCCCCTGATCCCCTTCAAGGTGCCCACCCTTCCCCACGGTCGGAGGCGGCCAGGGGAAGCGGGACCGGCGGGAGCCTTCGCGCCGCGGGCTTCCCCGATCCAGGGGCTTTTGGCCACCACCCTCCGTCCCCGGTGACAGCCTCCGGGGAGGCGGTTAAGCGTCCGGCCGGACTGCCGTCGCCCGGCGGTTTAGCGTTTACGTCCATCCCGATTAACGCCGGGGAAGCAAATAACCCTCTTGATGGGAGCGCCTGGTATCCCGTCCCGGTCCTCCTGGTGCTGACTTAAAACCATAATTTTCCAGTGGGTAAGGCCTGGAAACGGGCCGGGAAGGAGGTCCCGTGAGGCCTTGAGGCGTTCACTTGATCCCCCATGCCCGGTGCATCTGGGGCATGACCCTTACCTCGCGGAAATAGGCGGAGGCGGCCTCCAGCAGTTCGACGATCTTGCGCCGGGATACGCCCACCTTCCACGCCTCACCCCTCTTGTTGCCCGCTAAGGCCGACTCCCCCGGCGTGGATATAGCCCCCCTTTCCGCCCCCACCCCGGCGGCGCGCCCCGGGGGCATCTCCTCCCCTCGAGCGGGAGGCACGCTAACCGGTTGGATAACCAGGGGGATTTTCACCGGCCCCGGGAGCTCCCGCCTCATGCGCCGGCAGAACCTGTCCACCTCCTCCTTGGGGGTCGCCTCCTCGGCCACCAGCTTGAGAAACACCCTGCGCGAGACGGCCAGCCCCAGGAACCCCACCTGTTCCTCGAGGAAGTCCTCTCCGCCCTGGGCGTAGGGGAGCTTGAGATCCATGGCTATCCAGTCCACCCATTCCAGGACCGTCCCCAAAAGGGAGGGCAGGGTTCCGTTGGTCTCCAGGTAGATCCCCATCCCCCTCGCCTTGAGTGACGGCAGGAGCTCCGCCAGCGTTTCCGCCTGCAACAGGGGCTCTCCCCCCGTGAGACAAACGGAATGCATGGCCGGAAGCCACAAGGCCTCGACCCTCTCCAGCACCTGGCCCACGGAAAGGGGATTGGCCAGTATCTCCGCTACTCCCTCCCAGCCCCAAACCAGGCACTGGCCCGGTTTCCTCCTGGCCTCCGGCGTGTCGCAGTAGGAGCAACGCAGGTTGCACCCGGCGAGGCGCAGGAAGACCTGGGGGACGCCCGCCAGCACGCCCTCCCCCTGGAAAGAGGGAAAGATTTCCACCAGCTTCAACCCGCCGCCCTCGACGTTCATTTCCCACCACCGGCCCCAAGGCCAAGGCCCCGCCTCTCCCGAGCGGGGATCCCGTTCCCAAACCACCACCGGGGGGCACCGCGGAGGTCAACGGGGGGCTCCGCTTCCGGGGATCCCCGGTTTTCCTGCCACCCTGCCCCACGACCCGGTCCTTGCGGCGTCCCCGGAAACGCCCTTCACCCTCCGGCCGGCAGCCCGCCTTTTCAGGCCAGGACGTGGGGAGCAAACGACGAGCGGTTCCGCTTCGCCACACGCGGAAGGGGAGGATCAACCGACCCCGCGCACCTTGCAACGGGCCGACTCCATGCCCTTCATCTCGCCTATGATGCCCTGCATCACCTTGAGGATGAAGTCGTCCACCGGGATCTCCAGGTCCTCCAGCCCCAGCGTGGGCACAGGGGTGTTGCGGCTGGAGACGTTGATGCCGATATGGATGAGATTGGAAACCGGGCTGGCGGTGGCCACGGAGACGGTGAGCTTGCGGTTCTCGTCCCGGCCCTCCTCCACCTCCACCTCGATATAGAGGTCGTCACCGCGCCTGTTGATGAAGAGCTCCGGCTTGAGTTCCTCTATGACGTCCTTGATCACGCACAGGAAAAGCCGCTGCAGGGCCAGGGTTCGGGGAAGGTCGGAATGGAACAATTCCACTATGAAGTGGACCATGTCCTCGCTGTAGATCTCCTCTCCCTTCTTGCGGTCCTCCACGTCCACCAGGTTCTCCGCCGCCACCCGGCAGGGGCCGCGGAAGGCCACCACCGAGTCCCCCTGCACGTCGTGCTCGGTGAAGGCGTAGAGGGAACGCAACTGCGTTCCGTCGTAGGTGATCCTCCTCCCCTTGATGTATTTGCCCTTCATGTGCCGCTCCCGCCGTTCCCGCCTCCGTGGATCACCGGGGGAGAAAAAGCCCCTCCACCATGCGCTCCTGGCCCAAAGCCTTCGCAGCCCTGCGGAAACGCAGGCAGGATTCGCATTTTCCGCACCACAGGTCGCCCCCATTATAGCACGGCCAGGTAAGCTCCAGGGGCAGCCCGAGCTCCAGGGCCGCGCGCATTATTTCCCGCTTCTCCCAATGGAGGGTGAAACATCTCAAGCGCACCCTCTTCCGGGTCGAATAACCGAGGGCCCGGTTGGTCTCCCGCACGAAGCCGGGGGAGTTGTCCGGGAAGGAGGCTCCCTCCTCGGCGTTGAGGCCCATGACCAGGTAGGGTATCCCCAGGGCCTCGGCAAGGCAAGCCCCCATGTTGACCAGCAAGCCGTTGCGGTTGGGTACCCACACCGCATCCGCCGCCCTTCCCCACCCGGGGCCCTCCAATCCCTCCTCCGGCCGGGGCAGCGGTATCTCGGGGGTGGTGAGCGCGTCCCCTGAGAACTTGGCCACCCAGCTCGCCCCGAGCACCTCGTGCCTCACGCCATACGCCTGGCACAGGGCCCCAGCGCTCTCCACCTCCTTACGGGCGGCCCTCTGCCCGTAATCCACGGTGAGCGCCAGGGCCACCCTTCCCCTCCGGAGGGCCAGGAGGAGATTGACCGCCGAGTCCAGGCCACCGGAGAGTAATACCAGGTACTCGCTCCCTCTCCCCGCCGGCGTCCCCTCGCCCCGCACCAGGGAGTCCCTCGGCTTTCCGGACATACCCACGTCCCCGCCCTCCCTCCAATAGCCCGCTTCTTCCACCTCCCCCGTGAGCGCTTAACGCCGGGGGTCACCCTCCCGGTAAACCACCCGGGTGTCCGGGGACTCGGAGACGGCCACCCAGGAGACCTTTATCCCACCGCCCAGTTCCGCCACCCGAGCGGAGAACTCTCCGTGGAAGTGCCGGGCCAGGTTCTCGGAGGTGGGAACGACGCGCGTGAAGGGTTCCACCTCGTTCAGGCAGCGGTGGTCGAACCGGGCCGCGATCTCGCCGAGGAGGCGCTTGAGAACCAGGAAATCCACCACCATGCCGTCCTCTCCGGGCTCCCCCCCGGCGACCGCCGCTTCCACCCTCCAACGGTGCCCGTGCAGTCTGGAGCAGGGCCCCGGGTATCCGGGGAGGCGGTGGGCGGCGTCGAAATGGGTTCCCACCACGATTTCGTAAACGGCGTCCAACTCAACCCTCCTTCAGGGAAGCCAAGGCGTAAAGCCGTATCGCCTCCCAGCCCGATCCCGTGAATGCCGCGCCAATCAGTCCTCCTTCAGGAGCAGACGGCAACATCCCACGGCGGCGACGAAATCGGGGGGCTCGGGGACCACGGGCTCCTTTCCCAGCCGTTGGGCCAGCATCTCCCTCAATGCCCGGTTGCGGGCCACGCCCCCGGTTAGGACCAGGGTATCCATGGGGAAACGGGAAAGGAGGGGCAGTAGCCGTCCGAGGATGGCCCGGTTGACGCCCGCCGCCAGCCTCTCCACGGGCCACCCCTCGCCCAGGAGCCCCACCAGCTCCGTCTCCCCGTACACGGCGCAGGTGGAGGAGAGCTCGACGGGGTCTTGCCAGTGATTTCCCAGTTCTTCCCAGTCCATTCCCAGGACCCTGGACATGTTCTCCAGGAACTTGCCCGCCGAGGCCGCGCAACGGTCGTTGGCCTCGAAATCGGCCAGCTTACCTCCCTTTACCAGAAGGGCCTTGGAATCCTGGCCCCCCACGTCCAGCACCACGGCATCCCTTATCCCGGTCAGCGCCTCCACCCCGGCGGCGATGGCCTCCAGCTCCGGGAACATCACCGCCCCGCCCCCCAGGCGCGCCCTCCCGTAGCCGGTGGCTCCCAGGCGCATCTCCCCTCCCAACCCCAGGTCATCCCGGCGGAGCGAACCGCCGTCCTTTCCAGCCTGGACGTATGAACGGTAGAACATGGCGGTATCGAAGGGGCCGATAAAGCGCCGGTTTTCGCCCTCCTCTACGGCTATCTTCACGAAGCGACTTCCCAGGTCCACTCCGCACCGTGCATCCACCGGCAAAGCGCCTCCTCTTTCTTGAATATCGATGGCCAGCTCGCAACCGCCTCCACCCGGTCCACTGGCACATGCAGCCACAGTTGCACACACACCCCGGGCGGTTCCGCGAGCCCGCCTTCCCAACTCTATGTTACCCCACGCCCAACCGTAAACCCTCACCTCGGCTTCTTCGGAGGGATTCGGCGCCCAGGCCATCCCCTCCAGGCCACGTTGACGCGGAATCTTGGCGTCGAAGGATGCCCGGCGGCAGCCATCCCGGCTCCGGGGGAGGTTTACCCGCGTTTCCCGCGCCGGAGCATGGACACGAAGTTCTCCATTCGCATCCTGGTCCTGGCGTCCAGGCGGGAGGAGCGGTCCAGCTCCAGGGTGAGCATGGGAAGGGACAGGGTACGGCGGAGGATGATGTCCTCTACCTGCCGGAAACAGAAGCTCTGCACGTAGTGCAGGAGCCCGTCCAGCCTCCTGCGTCGCGCTTCCCTCCGGATGTCTTTCAATCGGTAAAATATGGAATAAGGATAGCTGTAGCGGCGGTATTTCTCCACCAGGTCCCCGGTACGGAAGGGCAGGCTGAACTGGCGCTGCACCTCGTTGTACACCACCCGGGCCCCCAAGGTCTCCAGGTAGTCGTAAAGCTCGGGGGCCATGGGCGGAACGCCCAGGTAACCCAGGCGCACCATCTCCCCGGCGCGGGGAAACCGCGGATCCCCTTCCCTCTCCCTGGCGCGCCCCAGGAGGTGGTCGAGCTTCCGGCCGTAGGCCTCGGGGTCCCCCTCCATGTCGCTGCAACCCACCAGCACAAGGTGGTTCTCCAGCCCGGTCACCAGCCCTTCCCTCCAAGTGAGTTCGTCCAGGCGGTGCGCCCGCCGGCGCACCCGGTCCAGGCGTTTCAAGGCCTTCTCCACTTCGTCCCAGCCGACCTCCAGGCGGCGCATGAAGGCCTCCACCTGGGCCCGCAGCAACCCGTAGTCTCTCTCGTAGGGATAGGCGAAGGGGATGACCTCCACCCCCTCCGACTGCAGGGTCTCCATGAGCCCGTGGGTGTTGGAACAGTCCCCCTGGGTCACGGCCACCACGGCGCCCAGGCCCTCCATCTCCCTGGCCGCGCCGTAGATCCCCTTCACCCAGGCGCAAAAGGAGCGCGGGAAACCGGCCAGTTCCGCCTCCTCGATCAGCCTTTCCCTCTCCGGGTGGGAGACGAAAACGTTGTTCAGGTCCACCGGGATATGCCCGGCGGCGTAGATCACCTCAATGGGTACGGTGGTGGTGATGCCTATCTTCATCTCCGGTTCATACGAGGAGCACGGGACCTTCGCCCTCCGGCGATACGACCTTCATATCCAGACCATGATAGCATCCTCGCCCTTCCCGGGGCGTTTGCCCGCCGGCAAAAAGCTTCCGCCGGCAACTTCACGGCATCCGTAAGCGTACTCGCCTCGCGCCTGGCCGGCCTTCACGGGTGAAGAGGCCCCGTCGGCCACGGGCGAACACTTAACGGATGGCGGCACGATCGGCGAGCGGGCCCGGGAGAACGCGGATCCAGCAGATGGTTAAGAGAGCGCACGCCCCGGGCCGGAAGGCGAAGGGGGCGCCTTGCGGCGCCCCCCGTGACTTCCAGGTTTTGCCTGCCAGGGACGGCGCGGCTTTAACCCCAGGGGTAGGCGTCGGTGATGCCCATGAGATTGGCGCCGATGACCACGCGCTGGATCTGGTTGGTGCCTTCGTAGATCTGCATGATCTTGGCGTCGCGCATGAGCTTCTCCACCAGGTACTCCTTCATGTACCCGTACCCGCCGTGGATCTGCACCGCGTCCGTGGTCACCCGCATGGCCATGTCGCCGCAGAAGGCCTTGGCATAGGAGGACTCCAGGGAGCACGGCAGTCCTTTGGAGGCCTTCCAGGCGGCCAGGAGATAGAGCCGGCGTCCCGCCTCGATCTGCATGGCCATGTCCGCCAGCATGAAGCTGATGGCCTGCTGGGCGATGATGGGCCGCCCGAACTGCACCCTCTCCTTGGCGTACTTGAGGGCCTCCTCGAAGGCGGCGCGGGCGATGCCCACCGCCCCGGAAGCCACGCTGGCCCGGGTCATGTCCAGGGTGATCATCACGTTGTAGAAGCCCTGGCCCATGGGCACGAAGAGGTTCTCCTTGGGGACCCTGACGTTGTCGAAGATGACCTCCGTGGTGTTGGAGGCCCGGATCCCCATCTTGTCCTCCTTTTTACCGATGGAGACCCCCTCGTACTCGCGTTCCACGATGATGGCCGCGATGCCGCCGTACTTCTTCTCCTTGTCGAAGGTGCAGAAGACGCTGTAGAAATCGGCGATGCCCCCGTTGGTGATGAAGCACTTCTGCCCGTTGACCACGTAGTAGTCGCCCTCCTCCCGGATGGTGGTGGAGATGGAAGCGGCGTCGGATCCCGCCCCGGGCTCGGTCAGGCAGAAGGCGGCGAACTTGGGGTTCTCCGGATCGGTGAGGCGGGGAAAGTACTTCCTCTTCTGCTCCTCGTTGGCGGCGATGACCATGGGGGTGGTGGCCAGGCTGTTGGCCCCCAGGGTGGTGGCTATGCCGGCGCATCCCCAGAAGAGCTCCTCGCTGACCATGGCCGCGGTCACCTGGTCCAGGCCGCCACCGCCGTATTCCTCGGGAATGGCCATGGCCGTGAGGCCGGCGGCCGCAGCCTTCTTGATCAGCTCATCGGGGATCTTGCCCTCCTTGTCGCACTCGAGAGCGATGGGGCGCATCTCGTTGAGGGCGAAGTCGTGGGCCATCTTCACTGCTGCCTTCTGTTCTTCGGTGGGTTCGAAATCGATCATCCAACTACCTCCTTGACTCTTCGAACTCCTCGGCGTACGTTACCGCTTCCTATCCTTCGGCCCGACGTCTCGGGCTCTCCTATATGGTAAAGGCACGCGAGCCTACCTGCCCACGAACTTGGCCTTCCCCGGTCCCTCGGCCAGGAAGGTCCGCATGCCAATCTTCTGGTCCTCGGAGGCGAAACAGAGGGCGATCCCCTGGGCCTCGATGAGCAGCCCCTCCTCGATGGAGCACTCCATGCCCTTGTTGATGGCCCGCTTGGCCATGGCCAGGGCCACCGCCGGTCCCTGCGCGTACTTGGCGGCCACCTTCTGGGCGTACTCGATGACCGATTCCTCCCCGGTGACCACCTTCTGGACCAGTCCCATCTCCAGGCACTCCTGGGCGCTGTAGAAGCGGCCGCTGTAGATCATCTCCTTGGCCTTGGCCGGCCCTATGAGGCGGGGCAGCCTCTGGGTTCCGCCCGCCCCGGGGATGATTCCCAGGAGGATCTCCGGCTGGCCTATCTTGGCGTTCTCGTGGGCGAAGCGGAAATCACAGGTGATGGCCAGCTCGCATCCCCCGCCCAGGGCGAAACCGTTGATGGCGGCGATCACCGGCTTGGGAATATCTTCCACCTTGGTGAAGCTCTCCTGGGCGATGCCGATGAACCTGGAGATCTCCACCGCGCCCTGTTCCACCATCTCCTTGATGTCCGCCCCGGCGGCGAAGTTCTTCTCCCCGCCGGTGATGACCACCGCCCGTACCCGTTCGTCCAGGGTGAGCTCCTCCGCGCACTTCCCTATCTGCAGGAAAAGGTCCGCGTTGAGGGGGTTGAGCGGGGGACGGTTCAGGGTCACCGTCGCCACCCCGTCCTGGATTTCCACCTTGAGCAGATCGTAGTCGTAGGCCATTTTTCACCTCTCTTTCCTGTCGCGAGGAGACCTTGCGAACGGACTGAAGTTCGGTTCTCACCTCCTCCTGTGATCCCGGGCTCTCCCGGCGTCTGCGTCCCGGGGTGAGAATCCCATGACTCGGAGTGTCAGGTCAGGGGAAAGGCCCATTGCGACCCTTCACGCGGTTCCAACCCAAACCAGATTAACACCTACCCCATTCGGCGTCAACAAATTGTGCTGGTCCACTACATGGTGAACACTCCGTCCCTATCCTTGCTCTCCTCCATCCACGCTTTCAAGAACTCCACGGCGGTGAGGCAACCCGGGCTCCGGTGGGACCTCACGTGATTGTACACGTAGTTCCACTCGTCTGTTGTGCTGGTCCACTACATGGTGAACACTCCGTCCCTATCCTTGCTCTCCTCCATCCACGCTTTCAAGAACTCCACGGCGGTGAGGCAACCCGGGCTCCGGTGGGACCTCACGTGATTTCCCGGTTCCCTTGCCCCCCCGCTATTCGGCTAATATAATTCCCCTTTGGGTGAGTAACCAAGGCTGCGTGCATAGCGCGGGTTCACCCGAGGAGAAAAAGCAAGGTGATACTAGAGGCCACCTCCATATGGTTCGGGATACTGGTCCTCTTCGGAGGTTTGGGCCTCTTTCTTTTCGGTATGTTCCTCATGAGCGAGGGTCTCCAGCTGGCGGCCGGGGACCGCCTGCGCCGCATGCTGGAGAGCCTCACCCGCAACCGCTTCCGCGGCGTGCTGGTGGGAACCGGGGTCACCGCCCTCATCCAGAGCTCCTCGGCCACCACGGTCATGCTGGTGGGCCTGGTCAACGCCGGCCTCATGAAGTTCTCCCAGTCGGTGGCGGTGATCTTCGGGGCCAATATCGGGACCACCATCACCGGCCAGATCGTGGCCTTCAACGTCAAGACCCTCTCCTTTCCCTGCATAGGACTAGGCTTCGTGCTTTACCTGCTGGCCCGCAGGAGGGTCTGGAGATACACCGGCCAGATCCTTCTGGGATTCGGCATCCTCTTCCTGGGCATCGAGCTCATGAAGGGCGGCCTGGCCCCCCTCAGCAACTCCGGGACCTTCGAGAACTGGCTGGTCCGGTACGGCGGCAACTGGTTCCTGGGACTCCTCCTGGGGCTCATCATCACCAGCCTGGTGCAGAGCTCCTCGGCCACCACGGGCATGGTCATCGCCATGGGCGCCGCCGGGGTCCTATCCGTGAACGGGGCCGATCCCCTGCGCATCGCCATACCCATCATCCTGGGGTGCAACATCGGGACCTGCATCACCGCCCTCATCGCCAGCCTGGGGGCCAGCCTCCCCGCCAAGCGGGTGGCCATCGCCCACTACCTGTTCAATATCTCGGGAACCATCCTCTTCCTGCCCTTCCTGGCCTGGCTGCCCAGACTCACCGTGCGCATCTCCGAGCTCTTCGGGGCGGGGCCGGACAACATAGCCCGCCAGATAGCCTGGTTCCACACCTTCTTCAACGTGACCATGACCCTCGTGTGGCTGCCCTTCATCAACCAGTTCATCTGGCTGGTCAAGAAGGTCAAGCGGGGCGAGGAACCGATGGTGGAACGCGATCCCCTCTTCCTGGACCCCCGCATCTTCCACAACCCGGCCCTGGCCCTGGAGATGGCCCGCAAGGAGATCACCCGCATGGGACGGATCACCCTGGAGATGCTGCGCACCTCCGTGGGGTACCTCAAGAAGATGGACCGGGGAGGGAAGAAGCAGATCATGGAGATGGAGTCCATCGTGGACAGCCTGGCCCATTCCGTCACCGAGTACCTTTCCAAGCTCTCCCAGGAACCCCTGGCCGACGAGCAGTCCGACCAACTGGTGGGCTACATGCACGCGGTCAACGACATCGAGCGCATCGGCGACCACGCGGAGAACATAATGTACCTGGCCATCAACAAGTCCGAGGATGGCCTGGCCTTCACGGAGACGGCCAAGCAGGAGTTGGAGGAGATCTCCGGCACCGTGCTGGACATGTACGAGGGGATCATCGACGCCTTCGAGAAGGAAAACCCGGAGGAGGCGAGGCATTACCAGACCTTCGAGCACCTGGTGGACGAGATGGCCAGCCGCTTCCGCCGCAATCACCTGGGCCGCCTCAACCGCGGGGAGTGCGACGGCTCCGCCGGAGTGGTCTTTTTGGACACCCTGAGCAACCTGGAGCGCGTGGGGGACCTGGCCAACAACGTGGGCCACGTGACCACCGGCGCCCTGGAGAAACTGTGACCCCGTGGCCCGAGCGCACGCCCGCTCTCAAGACCCGGAGGGGGATTAGAGAGGGGGCCGGCAAAAGGGAAGCGGCCGCTTTCCGCCAAAACACCACACGGGTGAGGAAGATCCGGGGTGACGGAGGGCATGTCCACCCGGTCCCGCGGAACGGGGCCCGGCCCTCGGGCCAGGATACCGGCTTCGGGAGAAGGGGGCGTGGGGTTGAGCGAAGGGGAAGTGAAGCCCATCCTCGTCATCAGCAAGTGCCTGGGCTTCGAGGCCTGCCGCTGGAACGGGGAGATCATCAGCGACCATTTCGTGGACCTCCTCTCCTCCCACGTGCGGTTTATCCCCGTCTGCCCGGAGGTGGAGATAGGCCTGGGAGTGCCCCGCGACCCCATCCACATCGAGTCCGGCAAGGGCGGGCGCAGGCTGGTGCAGCCGGCCACCGGCCGGGACGTCACCCGGGAGATGCTCGACTTCTGCGCTTCCTTTCTCCATTCCCTGCCCGAGGTGGACGGCTTCCTGCTCAAGGCCCGTTCCCCCTCCTGCGGCCCGGGGGACGTGAAGATATTCCCCTACGGGGGAGGGGAATCGGGGGCCATGGACAAGGGTCCCGGGTTCTTCGGGGAAGAGGTGTTGAAGCGGTTCCCCCTTTTCCCCGTGGAGAGCGAGGGAAGACTGAAGAACTTCCGGATCCGGGAGCACTTCCTGGTACGCGTCTTCACCAGCGCACGGTTCCGCGAAGCGGCGGAGCGGGGGACCGCCGGGGCCCTGGTGGACTTCCACGCCCGCCACAAGTTCCTGCTCATGTCCTACAACCAGACGGAGCTCAAGGCCATGGGAAGGCTGGTGGCCAACCCGGACCGTCTTGATGCGCGCGAGCTGTTCGCGCTCTACGGTGAGCGCCTGCGTAAAGCCCTGTCCAAGCCCCCCCGCTACACCTCCAACATCAACGTGCTCATGCATTCCCTGGGATATTTTTCCGACCGTCTCACCGCCGGGGAAAAGGCGCACTTCCTGGACGCCCTGCGAAGGTACCGCGAGAAGAGGATTCCCCTGAGCGTCCCGGTGGAGATAATAAACTCCTGGATAAACCGATTCGGGGAGGAATACCTCGCCGGACAGACCTATTTCCGTCCCTACCCGGAGGAGCTGGCCATGATCAGCGACTCGGGAAAGGGGAGGGACCTTTAAGAACGCTCCGTGGGCCGGGAGGTTAAGGTGAGCTATCCGGAATCCCTGGATATCCATGAACCCGGAAAGCCAGGAGCACGCTAAGGTCCTGCGTTGCCCAAGAGGGAGGAGAAAACGACCCGCGGGCCAGGGTGGCGGGCATTTTAACGGCCATGGTTCATCCATGAACCCGGAAAGCCAGGAGCACGCTAAGGTCCTGCGTTGCCCAAGAGGGAGGAGAAAACGACCCGCGGGCCAGGGTGGCGGGCATTTTAACGGCCATGGTTCACGGGCATCCGGGGTGACCTCGTGAACCGCGCACGGCGGACGGGAAAGGCGCTGGTTGGCGATGATCCATCCGGAGAGGGTGAGATTCCTGAGGTCGGGAAGCCCGGTTCCGGGGCGCTACGTCCTCTACTGGATGCAGGCTTCCCAGCGCGCCGAGTACAACCACGCCCTGGAATACGCAGTGGAGGCGGCCAACCGTCTCCGCCTCCCGCTCCTGGTCTTCTTCGGCCTCACTCCCAGATACCCGGGAGCCAACCGGCGGCATTACCTCTTCATGCTGGAGGGGCTGCAAGAGGTGAGCCTCTCCCTACGGGAGAGGGGCATCGGATTCGTGGCCCGGAAGACCTCTCCGGAAAAGGGCGTCCTGGAGCTGGCCCGCGAGGCCGCCCTGTTGGTCACGGACCGCGGCTACCTCCGCCACCAGAGGGAATGGCGCCGGAAGGTCACCGCCCGCGTGGCCTGCCCCGTGGTGCAGGTGGAAAGCGAGGTGGTGGTCCCGGCGGAAACGGCCTCCCTCAAGGAGGACTACTCGGCGGCCACCTTCCGGCCCAAGATCCGCAGGGTCCTCGAAAGGTTCATGGTCCCCCTGGCCCCAAGGGAACCCAGGTACCGGGGAGATTCCCTGGAGGTCGAGGGACTGGACCTTTCCGATCCGGAAGGGGTCCTCAAAGATTTGCGGCTGCCGAGCGTCCCCATGCCCGTGGACGCTCCCGTCGGGGGCACCGGCGAGGCCAGGGCCAGGCTCCGTTCCTTCGTCCGGGAAAAGTTGGACCACTACCATCTCCTTTCCCGCCACCCGGAACTGGATTACACCTCCGGCCTAAGCCCCTACCTACACTTCGGGCAGATCTCCCCGCTGCAGGTGGCCCTGGAGGTGCGGGAAGCCGGCGGACCCGGGGCGGAGGCCTTCCTGGAGCAGCTCATCGTGCGCCGCGAACTCAGCGTCAACTTCGTCCTCCACAATCCCTCCTACGATTCCCTGGAAGCCCTTCCCGCCTGGGCCCTTCGCACCCTGTGGGAGCACGCCGCCGACCGCAGGGAATACCTCTACACCCTGCGGGAGCTGGAGGAGGCCCGCACCCATGACCCCTTCTGGAACGCAGCCCAGAAGGAGATGCTGGCCACGGGAAGGATGCACAACTACATGCGCATGTACTGGGGGAAGAAGATCCTGGAATGGACCCCCTCGCCCGCGGAGGCCCTGCGCGTGGCCCTTTACCTCAACGACCGCTACCAGCTGGACGGCAGGGACCCCAACGGTTACGCGGGGGTCCTCTGGTGCCTGGGGAAGCACGACCGGGCCTTCGCCGAGAGGCCGGTCACGGGCAAGGTGCGCTGGATGAGCCCCGAGGGTCTGCGCCGCAAGTTCGACATGGAGGCCTACATAAGGAAAGTGGATTCATTCTTCCAGGGGAAGCGGGTTTAACGGCCGGGGCACCGTTCTTGCGCCGAGGGCAGTCATACGTACCTCGGCAGGATCCGCCTCGCGGGGGCCCAATGAGGCGTTTATTTCCACCCCTGGCGGCAAAAATAATTATGTCAGAGCGGTTTTTTCGCCGATCACGGGAGAGTCAAATTTGCATGCAAGTGAACTCTTGTCCCCCTGCGATACACGGAAGCGGCATGGGCTGGCCCGGCTGCCGTGGCGGGTTAAATCATCGGGCTCGAACCATTGAGGAGGGGGATGCGTGGAGATGACATGGGCTGGCCTGGCGGTCATGGGCTTCGTCCTGGGTTCCATACCCTTTTCCCTCCTCCTGGTGAGATGGCAGCGGGGTCTGGACGTACGGAGTTACGGGGACGGCAACCCGGGCGCCGCTAACGCCTGGAAGGCGGGAGGCTTCCGCACCGGGATGGCCGCCGGGGTGCTGGATTTCCTGAAGGGCGCGGTGCCCGTGGGTCTGGCCCGCTTCTTCGTGGGAACGGGAGGATGGCGGATCATCCCCGTGGCCGTGGCTCCTCTGTTGGGCAGCGCATTCTCGCCCTTTCTCCGCTTCCGGGGGGGAAAATCCATCGCCGTGACCTTCGGGATATGGACCGGGCTGCTCATGTTCGAGGGCCCGCTGGCCCTGGGGCTCTGCCTCGCCTTCTTCAGCGCCTTCCTGGCCTCCGACGCCTGGTCCGCCATGCTCGGCTTCACCGGCTTCCTGGCCTACCTCATCATCAGGCGGGCGGAACCGGAGATGCTCGCGGTGTGGGCCGTAAACGCCCTGGTGCTGGCCTGGAAACACGCTCCCGACCTGCGGCGTCCCCTCCGACCGCGAACCTTCCTCCACCGCCCCGCGGGGAGGACGACCGGAGGCCTGAAGTGACGGGTGGTTGGGCCCAGCACCAGTACGGGATCCTCCTCTTCATCCTGGCCGTCCTGGGCATCTGCCTCGCCAATCTCCTCTCCCTGCGCGGGATGTCCTCCTACTCCCCCTGCCGCGGGTATCCGCGGGTATCCGTCCTCATCCCGGCGCGCAACGAGGAGGAGAGCATCCGGGGGTGCGTGGAATCCATACTGGAGCAGGATTACCCCCACCTGGAGGTCCTTGTGCTGGACGACGGTTCCACCGACGCCACCGGGGAGATAATACGCGAGCTGGCCGACCGCCATCCCCGGGTGAGGGCGCTGGAGGGAAAACCCCTTCCCCGGGGCTGGACGGGGAAGAACTGGGCCTGTCACCAGTTATCCCTCGAGGCCAGCGGGGAGCTCCTGCTCTTCACCGACGCCGACACCGTCCACGCTCCCGGATGCCTGAGATCGGCGGTCGCCGCCCTGCAGGAGGAAGGGGCCGACCTCCTCACCGCCCTCCCCTACCAGGAGATGCGCACCTGGGGGGAGAGGCTGACCGTGCCCATCCTGGGATGGAGCACCCTGTGTTTCTTTCCCCTTCCCCTGGCCCGCCGGTTGCGGACGCCCTCGCTCACCGTGGCCATCGGTCAGTTCATGCTCTTCCGGGGGGAGGCCTACCGGAAGGTGGGGGGGCACGCCGTGGTCAGGGACCAGGTGGCCGACGACTTCGCCCTGGGCCGGTCGGTCAAGGGAGCGGGGTTGCGCTGGCTTTTCCTGGATGGGAGGACCTCTCTCCGCTGCCGCATGTACCGGGGCCTCTCCTCCGCCTACCGAGGCCTGGCCAAGAGCCTCTTCCCGGCCTTCGGAAACCACGTGTTGTTCTTCGCCTTCGTCTGGTCCTGGCTGGCGGTGGTCTTCCTGGAACCCCCCCTGGTCCTGGCCTCGGGGGCGCTGGGCTTCACCCGGTCTCCCGCCGCCCTGGTCCTGGCTTCCCTGGAGGTGGGGATGTCCATGCTGCTTTGGGGACTGGTGGTCCGCAGGCTCCGCTACCCGGCTTACCTGGTTCCGCTTTATCCCCTGGTAGTCGCATTGGGGGTGGCCGCGGCCTTCTCTTCCCTGGCCACGGGGCTGCGCGGAGGTGGTCTCTGGAAGGGCCGCCCCCTCCCCCGCCCCCGCCTTCGCTGGCCTTGAGCCGCCCCGGAACCGGGAATCAGTACCCGCGGAGCATGACGAAGTACATGGCACGCTCCGCCACCACCGGCTGGTCAGCGTGGATGTTCATGGAGAAGGAGGTCCTTTCCATGCCCGGCAGGTCGTCCACGTGCACTGTGACCCGCCGACGTGGCTGCACCAGGTACCCGGCGCCGAAGGTGGAACCGTCCTCGCGGAGGAAGACCACGTTCACGTAAGCCGGTGATGCACCGGGGTTGGAGAGCAGGAGATAGGTGTCGAAGGCCCCGTCGGTATACCCCTCCGCGAAATACCAGTCCTTGGAGCTCGACCGCGAGCCCACGGAAGCGTGACCTCCCCGGTGGCTGTCCAGGTTGTAGTACATGGCGCGCTCCGCCACCACGGGATGGTCGGAATGCACGGCGATGGCCACATCCCGGTCGGAAAGCCCTCCCTGGGAGCCCAGGTTCACGGTCACCCGGCTCCCGGCCCTGACCAGGTAGTCGTAGTTGAGGTCCCCGTCCGGAAGCTGATAGTTCACATGCACTATGGTGTCCTGGCCGGTCGGGTTTCCCAGGAGCAGGAAGGTGGAAAAGAAGTTCCTCGTACAACCCTCGGCGAAATACCAGTCCGTGGAGAGCTCCGGCACGCCCACGGAAACGTGGCCGCCCCCTATGTAGCCGAAGTTGAAGTACATGGCCCTCTCGGCGACGATGGGCAGGTCGGACTCCACGCGGGTGCAGAAGGAGGCCGAGGCCACCGCGGGCAGGGAGTCCACGGAAACGGTATGCCGGGAACGGGGGGGGAGGAGGAAATCGTACCTCGAGCTGCCGCCCCCTTCCAGGAAGAAGAACACCCGCGCCGTGGTGGGCTGGTCACCGGGATTGGAAAGCAGGATGAAGGTGTCGAAGGAGTTGGCGGTGAAGCCCTCGGCGAAATACCATTCCCTGGAAGGGGCCGTTACTCCCACGGTCACCGTCCCGTCGTCCCGGTTGCCCATGGTGAAGTACACGGCCCGCTCGGCAACCACCGGCCCCTCCGCCTGGACGTGGATGGCGAAGGAAGCGGCCTCCAGGCCGGGTAACTGGTCCACGGGAAGGGTGAGACGGGAATGGGGTGGGAGGTATCGTTCCTCGGTGACGGTGACCCCGTCGTCGCGGTAAAAGTGGGCCCGCGCGATGAGGCCGGCATCCCCGGGGTTGGAGAGCAAAAGGAAGGTGTCGAACCCGAAATCCGTGCAGCCCTCGGCGAAATACCATTCCCCGGAAGGGGCCGTGGCTCCCTGGGTATCGTGGCACCCGGTCACCACCCTCCGGGCCATAGAGGCATAGGTGATGGTGAGGGGCGTGCCGTCCGGGGCCCAGTAATACGGCCAGTAGGCCTCCAGGGGATGAAGGCGCACGCACCCGTGGGAGGCCGGGGCTCCCAGGCCGGCCTCGTATCGGGAAGAACCCCGGGGCCAGGCATGTATACCGTGGCTGGAGGTGAAGGACATCCAGTAATCGCACACCGCGCCCCCCAAGCCGCCGTGCACGCGGTAATGGCCCAGGATGCGGAAGTTGCCCGCGGGGGTGGCGTTGTTGAGGCCCGTGGAGCACCTGACCACGTTGACCAGCTGGTCCCCTTCGTAGAAATATATTCTCTGGTCGCTCAGGGAACAGACCATGCGCTTGGGGCCTCCCGCCGCCGCGGCCGTCGGTTCCAGGCAGGCCGGGATGCGCGGGGAGAGGGGGCCCTCACCGAGACCCTCGTCCACTGCGGCCACGGCGTAGAAATAGTTTCGCCCGGGCACCGCGGTATCGTCCAGGAACACCGGGTAGTCCAGCATGGAATCCGCGGCCCGGCCTCCCACCGGGACCAGTTCCCCGTCGGCCGACTCGGAACGATAGACCAGGTATCCGAAGGCGCCCGCCACCGGCTTCCAGGTGAGGGCGATGCGCTTTCCCGCGTCCTCCGGTCGGTGGATGACGGCCAAGCCCTCGGGCGCGGGCACGGCGCCTCCCGGCCTGAGCTCCACCGGTGGAGGTTCCGCCGGGGCCTGCAGGGTGAAGAGGACCAGGAAGCAGCCCAAGAGCAAGGCCAGCGATGACTTCATCCCGATGCCGACCTTCCCGGACCCGCCCTCCACTCTCTCCGCCGTCCCCGGATGCGGATCTCTCGCTTCCCGTCCTCCGGTTCTACTCCTGGAAGCAGCTCCCATCCCTACCCCCTTGCTTCTTGCAGGCGACAGTTTCTGTACCTGTCACCCCTCGGTCAGGATATCCATCATCCCCTTCACTTCACCCGCATTCGTTTCGGGTAAGGGCAGGTACGGGAAGGGCCACCCTCCGCGTGCTCCGCCCCAGCCCTGCAGACCTCCGTCCAACTGCCATATTCTCCCAAAGACATCGAGTCCTTTCGGCATGACAAAGAACCGCCTCCTCGGAAACGCGGTTCCAGGGACTCCCTTTCCCTCGCGTCCGCTTCTCCAGTAACTCCATTTACCCTGGTCCGCTTCATCCCACCTTATATGTAACTCGTCCCCGGCTACCCAACGGTTTAGGATGGACAGGACATTCTGCCGCCCGGATGCGCCATGCCCGATGGAAGGATTAACCAAATGCGCCTGGAATTATCTCCCTCACGGCCGCATTTCGTGGTCTCCTTTCGGCTCCACGGCCGGGAGGTACATGCTCCCACGGTCCCGGGCATCGCCCGAAACTCCCGGGCCGCGGCGGGAACTTGTCTCCGTTCCCGGGAACGCCTTTCCCGTTCAGCCGGCCGCACGCCCCTCAATAGATGAGGACCGGGATCCCCACCTCCACCCTCTCGAAGAGGTCTTCCGCGTCCCTTATGTACATTCGAATGCAACCGTGGGAAACCGACTGGCCCACGGACCAGGAGCTGTAGGTCCCGTGGATGAAGACCCCCGGGGCGCTGGTGCCCAGGGCACGGGTACCCAGGGGATTTCCCGGGCCCGGGGGGATGTAGGGAGGCATGTTGGCCGCCCACGAAGTACCCGGGTTTACCCAGGTGGGATACCTCTCCTTGGAAATGATCTTGAAAGTACCGCTGGGGGTGGGCCAGGAAGGGCTCCCCACCGCCACGGGGTATTGTTTCTCTATCTCCATGTTGTTGTACAGGATCAGCCGATGGTTGGTCTTGTCCACCACGATCACCTTCCCCACCTGGTCATCCGAGACCTGCGGCTTGGTGACCTCGATATGCAGGCGGACCACCCTTTCCGTGGACACCAGGGCCTCCACGATGGCCTCCCTGGCCAGGTCGATGTCCAGGTCCCACCCGTCCCGCGATCTCTGAAAGATGAGCTTTTTCCCCTCCAGGCGCATCTCGGCATCGAGGGGCGGGCGGTCTACAGTGGCCTCCAACTCGGAGAGGAAGGAATCCAGCTTGCGGGCATCGTATCGGACCACCAGGCCGACGTCCCTCTCCAGGCCGCGGAACGCGGCCCGGTTGGCCCAGCGGCGGTAGAAGGGGACCTGGTGGCTGGCCGTGATGGCCCTATCCACCGTCTCCTCGAGATCCACGTAGGCGTCTATCTCGTAGAGGGGCAGGGGCCAGGTGTTGCCGTCGAACTCCAGCACGAGGTCGCGGTTGAGGGCTTCCAGGTCCAGCTCCGAACGGAGCTTCTCCACCGCCTCTTCCCGGCTCAGGCCTCCCAGCGGGATCCCCTGGACGTAGACCCCTCGAAAAACGTGATCCGCGAAGGCGATGTCCAGGCCCAGGAAGGAGATGACCACCAGCAGAAAAAAGGAGAGTATCACCAGGCCAAGGGCCAGCAGGAAATGGCGGATTACGCTCCAGGCCCGCATCCGGAAGATCATTCCCGCGCGCCTCCTTTTGCCCTCCTAACGCATCCCCAACCCGTTTTCGAGACGTTCACTTGGGGTCTTGCCCTACCGGATGAGCCGGGCTGCATCGACCCTGCCTTCTCCTCGTCCTCTCCACGTGAAAAATTTAAAGCTCTCGCCGGACCGCCGTGACCATCCGTTCCGCTGCCGCGGGCGGCTCGTTCCGGCCCCCTTCCTTTCCCTTGATCCTTGACCCATCCCCATCCCATCCGGGCGGGTAGACGAAGACGCCCATGTTTCGTGATCATTCTTCCCCGCAGGCGGATCCCTTCCCTTTTAGGGCCGCTCCGTCCACCGGGACCCAGTAAGAACTCCGCCGGGCCCTCCCCGCCGGGCGTCTGCGGCGCAGATGGCTCGGCTTTTTATACCGGGACCCAGTAAAAACTCCGCCGGGCCCTTCCCGTCCCCGGCAGGCGCCCCATGGCGCGACCTAGCCCTCCCTCGGCGGGGAAACGCCCCTTCAGCCACCATCCCCACTACATTCGGATGGCCATTCCCGCGCCCCGGATCCCGGGTGAGCGCCAGTGGCGCGGTTTCCCCCACAGGGCCGCAACGCTCACCCCATTCCTGGCCAACGTTCCATCACCAACCACGGGGAGATGCTGCCCCCGAGACGCGGTTCCACCCGGCACTAAAAAACATGGGGCAGGGTTGAAACCCCGCCCCACCCGAAGAATAGACGGCTCCCGCCCGATGCATCAGGCGAAGGCCTCGGGTATATCCTTTATCTGCGCGTAGGAGAAGACCGGGCCGTCCTTGCACACGTAGAGGTGACCCACGTTGCACCGCCCGCACTTCCCGATGCCGCACTTCATGCGGTTCTCCAGGGTGGTGTACACTTGGTCCGGGGTGAACCCCAGCTTTTCCAGGTTCTGGAGGACGAACTTGATCATGATGGGCGGCCCGCAGGTCACGGCGATGGCGTTCTCCGGCGAGGGCGACACCTCCATGAGCAGCTGGGGGACGAAGCCCACGAAGTGCGGCCACCCCTCCTCCTCCACGTCGATGGCCAGGTGGCAACAGGCGTCCCCGCAGGAGTTGAGCTCCTCGAACTCGTCCTTGAAGCAGTGGTCGGCGGAGGTGCGGGCCCCGTAGATCACGGTGAGCTCCCCGTAGTCCTCCCGGTTGTCCCTTATCCACTGGATCACCGGGCGCAGGGGCGCCTGCCCGATACCGCCGCCGATGGTGATGATGTTCTTGCCCTTCCACTCCTCCAGGGGGAAGTTGTTTCCCAGCGGCCCGCGCACGTAGAAGGAATCCCCGGCCTCCAGCTCGTGCAGGGCGGTGGTGTTCTTGCCCATCTTCATGATGCTGAAGCGCAGGTAGCCTTTCTCCGTGGGCGAGGAGGAGATGCAGAACATGGACTCCCCCACCCCCGGGATGCCCACCATGGCGCACTGGCCCGGCAGGTGGCTCCAGGTGTCCCAGACCTTCTCGTCGGCGAAGGTGACCTTGAAGGTCTTGATGCAGCGGTCGCCCGGCGTCTCGTAGCGGGCGTCCAGGATCTTCACCTCGTAGGGAATATAGGGGTTCTTCATGAGGCATCCACCACCTGTTCCAGGATCTCCAGGATGTCTATGTTCACCGGGCAGAGGTTGATGCAGCGCCCGCAGCCCACGCAGGCGATGACCTCGAACCGCTTTGGGTAGTAGGAGTACTTGTGGCTGATGCGGTTGCGGGTGCGCTCCCGGCGGGTGGGCCGGGGATTGTGCCCGGAGGCGTGCAGGGTGTACTCGCTGAACATGCAGGAGTCCCACATGCGGGCGCGCCGCCCCTCCCCCATCTCCTCCACCTCGTCCTGGATGTCGAAGCAGTGGCAGGTGGGGCATAGGAAGGTGCATATGCCGCACCCCAGGCAGGCGGCGGAGGCCTTCTTCCACAGCTCGTGCTCCCACAGGGTGGGCAGCTTCTCCGGGATGCCCTCCGTGTTGATGGAGCGGGCTATCTTCCCCTCCGCCTGGGCGGCCATCTCCTCGGCCTTCTTCTCCTCCTCGGCGGGGGCGTCCTCCAGGTGGGCGGAAAGGATATCCTGCAGCTTCTCGCCCTTCTCGGTGAGGGCCTGCACCAGGTAGTGGTCGCCCATGTCCGTGAGAAGGATGTCCAGCCCTTCCTTCCCGAAGGGGCTTCCCCCCAGGGAGGTGCAGAAGCAGTTGATGGAGGGGGGCTCGTTGCAGGCCAGGCCCACCAGGGTGGTGAGCTCCCGGCGCTTGAGGTAGTAGGGGTCCTCGAAGTCCCAGCTGAAGAGCCGGTCCACGATGGACATGGCCCGGGCGTCGCAGGGACGCAGGCCGAAGATCACCGTGGTCCCCTCCTCCTCCACGTTCTTTTCCCGGAGCTCGGGGTTGCCGCGCTGGAAGCGGAAGAGGGTCTCCGTCTGGGGGAAGACCACCTTCTTGGGCGGAACCGTCGAATTCCCGTAGTCGAGGAAAGCCTCTCCGGGGTCGGTTATCTGCTTGAAGATGACCACCTCGTCCGACTTGGCCGGGGCGATGAGGCGGAACTTGGTCAGCTCCTGGAGGGCCTCCTGGACCTTTTCCTTGCTCAGCTTCTTGGCTGCCATGGCTATCACCCTTTACAGTATGAAATCCTCGCGGTCGTCCACCTTGAAGGTGGCCAGAAGCGGGGGCGCCTCGGCATCGGTCCCCGGCTCGTAGTCGTAGAGCTCCTCCACGTCCTTGTAGAACTTGCGGTTGAGCTCCATGAGGGGGATCTCCACCGGGCAGACCCGCTGGCACTCACCGCATTGGATGCAACGCCCGGCCAGGTGGTAGGCCCGCGCGATGTGGTAAGCGGTGTTCTCGCTCAGGTCCACGCTGCGCCGCATCCACTGGGGGTTGAGGCGGTCCAGCACGCAGTCCTCGCAGTAGCACATGGGGCATACGTTGCGGCAGGAATAGCAGCGGATGCAGCGCGAGAACTTCTCCTCCCAGTAAGCCCACTTCTCCTCGGCGGAGCGCTTCTCCAGCTCCACTATGTCGGAATAGTCGTCGTCGGCGAAGCGGGCCACCTCCTGGTCCAGGAGCTGGTCGTAGACCAGGGGCGTGGGGTAACGACACCGCTTGCACTTGTCCGCCAGGAGCTCCTCCTTGGGGACTTCCTCCCGCCGGCCGTCGAAGGAGAGGATGAACTTGTCCCCCTCCAGGGCTATCTCCCCCCGGGAGAGGACGTTGGGGAACCTCTCCTCCACCTTGTCCATGTCCACCACCCCGGTGCAGGGGATGCCCAGGACCACGATGCGGTCGCGCTCGTAGGCCTTCTCCTCCATCTGCTGCACCAGGGCCCGGGAGTCGCAGCCCTTGACCATCACCGCCACCTTGCGCAGGTCCGGCTCCTGCCCCCGCGGGACGGGCAGCTTCTCCTCCAGGGTGAGGTAAGTGGCCAGGTTGTTCACGCAGGCCGGGGAGAAGATGAGCTGATCCACCTCCTCGGGGGAAGTGATGAAGGCGGGACGGGCCCGGAACCCGTAGGTGCCCTGGCGGTAGCCGATGAGCTGGCGCACGTCGTCCCGGGAGATGACCTCCCTGGCTATCTCTCTGAGTTTTTCTACCTCTACCAATTTAGCTGCCTCCGTTGGAACTTGTTCATGGGCCCGACGGATTTCACGCCGTTCACGACCTCCTCGATGACCTCCTTCCACTTGGCCCCCTCGGAGGCCGACACCCAGCTCATACGCACCCGCTCCGGCTCCACGCCGAGGTATTCCAGGAAGTTGCGCATGAGCATGAAGCGGCGCCTGGCGTAATAGTTGCCCTGCATGTAGTGGCAGTCGCCGGGGTGACACCCGGAGATGAGCACCCCGTCGGCCCCCTGCTGCAAGGCGTTCATGACGAAGAGGGGGTTCACCCGGCCGGAGCACATCACGCGGATCACCCGCACGTTGGGCGGGTACTGGATGCGCGAGGTGCCGGCCAGGTCCGCCCCGGCGTAGGAACACCAGTTGCAGAGGAAGGCCACGATGTTGGGCTCGAAATCGCTGTTCTTCTCCGCCATGGTTCACTTCACCCCCAGGGCCTGGATCTGCGGCAGTATCTGGATGTCCTTGAAGGAGCGCTGCTGTATGGACCCCGAGAGGCAGGCGGCGGCGCAGGCGCCACAGCCCTTACACAGCGCCTCGTTGACCCGGGCCACCTTCACCGGCCAGCCGTTGCGGTTGACCTCCACCAGCTCGATGGCCGTGTAGGGGCAGACGGCCACGCAGAAACCGCAGCCGCGGCAGGTGGCCTCGTTGACCACCGAGGTCTGGGCCTCCACCTTCACCTTCCCCGAGGCCATGGGGATCATGGCCGCCGAGGCGGCACCCTTGGCCTGGGCCACGGCGTCCGGTATGTCCTTGGGGCCCTGGCACACACCGGCCAGGAAGATACCGTCGGAGGCGGTGTCCACCGGGCGCAGCTTGGGGTGGGCCTCCAGGTAGAAGAGGTCCGAGGACTGGGAGAGCTTGAGCAGGTCGATGATCTCCCGGTTGTCGGAGCGCGGCACCAGCCCCACGGAGAGCACCACCATGTCCGTCTCATGCTCCAGCGGGGTGGCGGTCAGGGTGTCCTCGGCCTTGACCACCAGCTTGTCCCCCCGCCTGAAGATCTCCGATGGGTTGCCGCGTATGTAACGCACGCCTTCCCGGCGCACCCGGTCGTAGAACTCCTCGAAGCCCTTCCCGAAGGCGCGCACGTCCATGTAGAAGATGGTCACCTCGCAGTCCGGGATCTTGTCCTTGGCCAGGTGGGCCAGCTTGGCGGTGTACATGCAGCACACCCGGGAGCAGTATTCGTTGCCCACGCTCTTGTCCCGGGACCCCACGCACTGGATGAAGGTGATGCTCTTGGGGACCCTGGGGGCCTCGGCTTCCTCGCCCTCCTTCTTCTTTTTCTTCTTCCCCCGCTCCAGCATGACGATCTTGCCCCCGGTGGGGCCGGAGGCGTTCACCAGGCGCTCGAACTCCAGGGCGGTGAGCACGTTGTCGTAGACCCCGTAGGCGTATTCCGGCTTCTTGCGAGCGTCGAATACGTCATAGCCGGTGGCCACGATGATGGTGCCCACCTTGAACTCCACGATCTCGTCCTGGAGGTCGAAGTTGATGGCGTCGGCCTGGCAGGCCTCCTTGCACTTGGGGGACTCGCCACACTTACCCTTGGAGAGGAAGAGGCAGTTCTCCTTGTCGATGGTGTACTTGGCGGGTACCGCCTGGGGGAAGGGCAGATAGATGGCCCCCCGCATCCCGATTCCCTCGTCGAACTCGTTGGGAATCCGCCCGGCCATGCGGCATACCTCGGCGCAGGCCCCGCACCCGGTGCACTTGTCCATGTCCACGAAGCGGGACTTCTTGCGCACCTTGACCTCGAAGTTGCCGATGTACCCGGAGATCTCCTCCACCTGGGAGTAGGTCATGAGCTCGATGTTGGGATGGTTGGCCACGTCCACCATCTTGGGGGTGAGGATGCAGGCCGAGCAGTCCAGAGTGGGGAAGGTCTTGTCCAGCTGGGCCATGTGGCCGCCCACGGTGGGGGATTTCTCCACCAGGTAGACCTTGAAACCGGCGTCGGCTATGTCCAGGGCCGCCTGGATGCCGGCGATCCCCGCCCCGATGATCAGGCAGGCGGGCTCCACGTCCACTTCCTTGACGTCCAGGGCCTCCAGCCTCCGGGCCTTGACCACCGCCGCCTCCACGATGCGCTTGGCCTTCTCCGTGGCGGCGATGGGGTCCTCGTGCACCCAGGAACACTGCTCCCGGATGTTGGCCATCTCCAGGAAGTAGGGGTTGAGGCCCCCGGAGAGCAAGGTCTTGCGGAAGGTGGGCTCGTGCATGCGCGGGGAGCAGGAGGCCACCACCACCCGGTTCAACCCGAACTTCTCGATGTCGTCGGTGATCAACGCCTGCCCGGGGTCGGAGCACATGTAGGAGTAGTTGCGGGCCACCACCACGTCGGGAAGAGTGGAGGCGAACTGCACCACCTCCTCCACGTTCACCACCCCGGCTATGTTGGTGCCGCAGTGGCAGACGTAGACTCCGATCTTCGGCTTACCGTTCATGTTTCCAGTTTCCTCCTCGTGCCGTAGGCTACGGTCGTAAAGATCCTGCTATCTCATTATGGGCACCGGAGGAGCCGGGGCTCCATGACGATTATTAAAGCCCCTTCAACTCCTTGATCTTCTCCGTCAGCTTGGGCACCACCTTGAAGAGGTCATCCACGATGCCGTAATCGGCGATGCCGAAGATGGGAGCATCGGGGTCCTTGTTGATGGCCACGATGACCTCCGATCCCTTCATGCCCGTCACGTGCTGGAATGCCCCGGAGATGCCCACCGCCAGGTAGAGCTTGGGCTTCACCGTCTTCCCGGAGATGCCCACCTGGCGATCGGCCGGCAGCCAGCCGGCGTCCACCACGGCACGGGAGGCGGCGAGATCGGCGCCCAGCACCTTGGCCAGCTCCTCCACGATGGGGAGGTTCTTGTCCTCGCGGATGCCGCGTCCCACGCCCACCAGCAGGGTGGACTGGGTGATGTCCACCTCGCCCACCTCGGGCTCCACGTACTCGAGGAACTTGCGGTAGGTGATCTCCTCCTTGACCGGGTTCTCCACCTTGACGATCTCCCCGGACTTGGAGGGATCTCCGGCCTGGAAGGTGGCCTCGCGCACGGTGAGGATGTATAGGTCGGCGTCCTTCATGACCATGTGGCCGTCCAGCTTGCCCCCGTAGAACTGACGGGTGGGCTTGGGCTTGTCGCCGTCCATCTCCAGGGCGGTGATGTCGGTGACCAGGGGAGCGCCCAGCTCCACGGCCAGCGCCGGGGCCAGGTCCACGCCCTGCGCCGTGTTGCCGATAAGCACCAGCCCCGGGTTGTGTTCCTTGATCAGGGCGGAGAGGGCCTTCTGGTAGGCCTCGGAGTTGTAGTTCTCGAACATGGGGTCGTTGACGTAGAGGACCTTGTCCGCGTAACCGGCAGCCTTCTCCGCGAAGGCGTCCACGTCCTTGCCCAAGAGCACAGCCACCACCGTGCCGCCCAGGCCGGCAGCGCCGCAGAGCATCTCGATGGATACGTCGCGCATCTCGCCGCGACGGTGCTCGATGAGAACGAAGATGTCCTTCATTTACACCAGCCCCTTCTCCTTCAGGATGGCGGCCAGCTTGGCCGCGGTCTCCTCCGGGTCACCCTCCAGTATCTCGGCCATCTCGCCGACCACCGGGGGCGTGAACTTCTCCAGCACGGCCCAGGACCCGGCCTCCCCCACCTCGGAGGGGTCCAGGCCCAGGTCGGCGGCGCTCTTTATGGCGATCTCCTTCTTGGCCGCCTGCTTGATGCCCTTGAAGGAGGCGTAGCGCGGCTCGTTGATGCCCGTCTGGATGCCCAGCACGCAGGGGAGCTCTATCTCCAGGAACTCCAGGAGTCCGCCCTCCAGCTCGCGGCCCACCCGGGCCCGCTTGCCGTCCTCCAGTATCTCCACCTTCTTCACGTAGGTGGCATGGGGCACGCCCAGGAGCTCGCCCAGGGCCGCGGGGACCACGGCATACCCGTCGTCGTCGGCCAAGGCGCCGGTGAAGACGATGTCGAACTCCAGGCCCTTGATGGCCGCCGCCAGGGCCTTGGCCACGGCGAAGCCATCCCCGCCAGCGAAGGCCTCGTCCTCCAGGCGGATGGCCTCGTCGCCTCCCTTGGCCAGGGCCATGCGGATGACCTCGTCGTTCTCCTTGGGCCCCAGGCTGATGACCGTCACCGTGCCCCCGAGCCTCTCCTTGATCTGGATGGCCTCCTCCACGGCGTAGTTGTCGCACTCGTTGATGCCGAAGGAAAGGCGGCTCTTTTCGATGTCCTTCCCGGAGGCATCGATGTGGACCTCGGACTCCGCGGTGTCCGGGACCCTCTTCACGCACACCACCATGTTCATACCCTTATCACCTCTTCCCTCTCTTATCCGATTCCTTTTCGCCGGGGAAACGGGATCTATCTACAAGGCCTCGGCCAGGAGCTCGAGGATGTCCGCCACCCGCATCTCCTCCTCTATGCCCTTCACCTTGGTGGCGTCCTCCAGGGTGAGCAGGCAGAAGGGGCAGGCGACGGCGATGATCTCCGCTCCCAGTTCCTTGGCGTCGGTTACCCGTATCTCGGCCAGCCTCTCCTCCTTGGACTCGCTCTCCACCCACATCTTGCCGCCGCCCCCCTCGCAGCACAGGCTGCGCTCCCGGCAGCGGTCGAACTCCCGGAACTCCACCCCGGGGATGCGGGTGATGATGTACCTGGGCTCGTCGTAGATGTCGTTCTGCTTCCCCAGGAAACAGGGGTCATGGTAGGTGACCACCTTGGGGAGCTCTCCCTTGAGCTGGAGCTTCCCGTCCTCGAGGAGTTGGGCCACCAGCTCGGTGTAGTGGAGGACGGGATGCCGGAGGCCGTGGTACTCCTTCTTGAGGGTGTTGTAGCAGTGGGGGCTTATGGCCACGATGCGGTTGACGTTGAAGGAGTTGAGGAGCTCCACGTTCTCCTCGTCGCACATCTCGAAGAGCCCCTCCTCGCCCAGGCGACGCACCTCGCTGCCGCAGCAGCTCTCCTCCTCCCCGATGAGCCCGAAGTCCACGCCCGCCGCCTGAAGCACCTTGACCAGGGACTGGGCCACCTTCATGACCCGGGGATCGTAGGCGTCGGTGCAGCAGATGAAGAGCAGCACGTCGGTGGTCTCCTCCGCCTCGGGTTCCAGGATCTTCACCTCGAGGTCCTTGATCCAGTCCAGCCGCTTGGCCCGCGGCGAACCCCAGGGGTTCCCGTCCTTGAATATGGACTCCAGGGCGTCCCGGACGGTGGGCTGGACCCTCCCCTCCTCGATCTGGATGCTGCGCAGTCCGATGAGCACCTCCATGGGCTCCAGGCCCTTGGGGCAGCGGGCGGCGCAGGTGTAGCAGGTGGTGCAGTCCCAGATCTCCGGGCGCTGGGAGAGTTCCTCCAGGCGTTCCTCGTTCTGGGTGTCGTACATGAAGCACCTCACCCGCAAGGGGGTCCTCATGGCCACGGGACAACCGCCCGTGCACCTGCCACACTGGATGCATCCGAGGAGGTCGTACTTGGTGATGAAATCGAGTTCTTCGGCGCACATGGTAAACCCCGCTTCGTTCCTTTTTCCGTCCCGTATGACTTCCCTTGCTCTATCCTTAATGCCGGGGTCCGCCCGTGGGAAGCAGGGCATTCCCGGCAAGGGCCAACTAATTATATTAGAAGTTTTTCCGGAGTTTCAAGGTTGGTTGCTGCCCGCCTTTCGCCCCGCCCCAAGACGCAACTCCCCATTGCCCTGCCTGCCCGTGAGGGCACCTCGACCTGCCACTTGCCCTCAAATCAAGGTGTAGATGGGGTCCGGTCACGGACCGGTGTTTTTTGGGGCTCTGCGCCCATTCCCTGCCTTGGCTTCTTCGTGACCATGAAAAAGGCCCCTGGTTCCCCGGGGGTCTCCTTGTCCTTCAGGGAGAGGGGCTTCGGTCCGGCCGTCTGGGACGTGGGTCCTCCCCTCCCCTGCTTTCCGAGAATTCGGACCGGACAATACCCGGGGGAATCCCGTGCCCGCATGGCCCCTTTCCGGACCCCGCCGGGTGAAAAAAGGGGTACAAGCATGAAGCCGACGAGCGCACAGGCCACGGGGCATCGCGACCTCGGGCGGAACAGCGGGAGGGGGTCAGTGGAACCTGCCCTCCAGGAAATCGACGATCTCCGCGAGGGGCGTGCCGGGACCGAAGATCTCCGCCACCCCCATGCGCTTGAGCTCCTCGGCGTCCTCCCTGGGGATGATGCCTCCCCCGAAGACCATGATGTTCTCCCCGCCCTTCTCCCGGAGGAGCTCCATGACCCGGGGGAAGAGGGTCATGTGGGCGCCGGAGAGGATGGAGAGGCCCACGGCGTCCACGTCCTCCTGGATGGCGGCCTCGGCTATCTGCTCCGGGGTCTGGTGGAGGCCGGTGTAGATGACCTCGAAGCCAGCGTCGGCCAGCCCGCGGGCCACCACCTTGGCCCCCCGGTCGTGGCCGTCCAGCCCCGGCTTGGCTATGAGGATGCGCGGCTTCTTCATCTCCCCTCCGCGACGCTCCGGGGTCAGATCTTCGATTTACGGTCCTGACCCCCTTTTCCGGAGTCACCTTCACCGCCAGCGTCCACCGCCAGCGTCCTGCTCTTCGGGGGGTCACACCCATTGGGCCCTTCCGGGGCTCCTCTCTCCCGGGGTAAGATCCCACCGATCTACGGGCCTGACCTCCCTTCCTTTAGTAGATGGCCTTCTCGCGATACTCCCCGAAGACCTCCTTGAGGGCCCCGATTATCTCCCCCTCGGTGCAGTAGGCCCGGGCGCAGTCGATGATCAGGGGCATGAGGTTGGCGTCCCCCCGGGCCCCCTCCTTCAGGGCCTCCAGGGACCTCTCCACCTCCGCGGCGGAGCGCTCCGCGCGCAGGCGGGCCAGCCTCTCCCTCTGCCTCCTCTCCACCTCCGGGTCTATCCGCAGGATCTCGATGTCCAGCCTCTCCTCGGGGTCCTGGAAGCGGTTCACCCCCACCACGATCCTCTCCCCGCGCTCCACCTCCATCTGGTAGCGATAGGCGGCGTCGGCTATCTCCCGTTGGAAGAAGCCGTTCTCGATGCAGGCCAGCACCCCGCCCTGCTCCTCGATGCGCCGGAAGTACTCCTCGGCCTCCCTCTCCATGCGCTCCGTCAGGGCCTCGATGAAGTAGGACCCGCCCAAGGGGTCGATGACGTTGACCACCCCCGTCTCGTGGGCGATGATCTGCTGGGTGCGCAGGGCTATCTGCACCGCCTTCTCCGTGGGCAGGGCCAGGGTCTCGTCCAGGGAGTTGGTGTGCAGGCTCTGCGTCCCTCCCAGCACCGCGGCCAGGGCCTCGAAGGCGGTGCGCACGATGTTATTCTCCGGCTGCTGGGCGGTGAGGGAACAGCCCGCCGTCTGGGTGTGGAAGCGCAGCATCCAGGAGCGGGGGTCCTTGGCCCCGTACCTCTCTTTCATGTGCCGGGCCCAGATGCGCCGCGCGGCCCGGAACTTGGCGATCTCCTCGAAGAAGTCCAGGTGGGAGTTGAAGAAGAAGGACAGGCGGGGGGCGAAGGAATCCACGTCCAGCCCGGCAGCGATGCCCGCCTCCACGTAGGCGAAGCCGTCGGCCAGGGTGAAGGCCAGCTCCTGAACGGCGGTGGAACCGGCCTCCCTTATGTGGTAGCCGCTGATGCTGATGGTGTTCCAGCGGGGGACCTCCGCGGAGCAGAAGGCCAGGATGTCGGTGATGATGCGCATGGAGGGGCGGGGTGGGAAGATCCAGGACTTCTGGGCGATGTACTCCTTCAGGATGTCGTTCTGGATGGTCCCCCCCAGCTCCCGGAAGGAAGCCCCCTGTTTCTCCCCCACGCAGAGGTAGAAGGCCAAAAGCACCGCCGCCGGGCCGTTTATGGTCATGGAGGTGGTGATGTCCCGAAGGGGTATCCCCTCGAAGAGGGTCTCCATGTCCTGGAGGGAATCGATGGCCACCCCGCACCGGCCCACCTCGCCCTCGGAGAGGGGGTCATCGGAATCCCGCCCCATGATGGTGGGCATGTCGAAGGCCACCGAGAGGCCGGTCTGCCCCCGTTCCAGGAGGAATTTGTACCTGCGGTTGGTGTCCTCGGCGGTGCCGAACCCGGAGAACTGGCGCATGGTCCAAAGCCGCCCCCGGTACATGGTGGGATGGATGCCTCGGGTGTAGGGGTAGCAGCCCGGGTATCCCAGGTCCCGCTCGTAGTCCAGGCCCTCGACGTCCTCCGGCGTGTACAGGGGCTCCAGCTCCGAGCCGGAGATGGTGGTGAAATCGGCCTCCCTCAGGGGCGCCATCCCGTAGTGCTTATCCTGCCACTCCTTCTTGTCCATGCCCTTTCACTCCCCGGATCCCGTACCCGTGCCCGGGGTGAGCTCCCTCTTGGCGCTCCTCAAGCCGCTTTCCGGTTCCCGTGTCCCGTGCCCGCAGTTGCCCGGGCGGCGATTCCGAACCTGCCCCCCCGGGGAACAGAAACCGGCCTCCCCACCTCCCGCCCCTCGCGGCACGCTGGCGGCCCGCAACCAATTTTTCCCATCCCGGGGGCTCCCTACGCGCCTCTTTCGCGCCGTATGCCTGTGCCGTCCGGCGTCCTTCCGCCCAATCCCGAGGCAACGCGGTCATCACCGCAGACCCCTGCGGTCAGTACTCGATGCCCTTGCGCATGGGCACCCCGGACCGGTAATGGTGCTTCACCTCCCGGACCTCGCTCACCATGTCCGCCATATCTATCAGCTCCGGGGGCGCGTAGCGCCCGGTGCACACCACCTCCAGCTCCCTGGGGCAGGAACGCAGGAAGTCCAGCACCTCCTGCAGGGGGAGCAACCCGTAGTCTATGGCCACGTTGATCTCGTCCAGGATGAGCATCTGGTGTTCGCCTTCCCGCGCCACCTTCTTGGCCAGCTCGAATCCCTCCCTGGCCATGCGCAGGTCCACCTCCTCCGGCGCGCCCTTCTTCACGAACTCGTCGCGGCCGGACATGACGATGGTGAGGTCCGGAAGGCACCTTCTACAGGCCAGGAGCTCGCCGTAGGTCCGCCCCTTCATGAACTGGATCATGAACACCTTCTGCCCGTGCCCCAACGCGCGCAAGGCCTGCCCCAGGGCGGCGGTGGTCTTGCCCTTGCCGTCTCCGGTATAGACCTGGATCATCCCCGCAACCTCGCCCCGCATTCCGGGCAGAACACGGCGTCAGGTTCATCCACCACGGTCCCGCAACCCTTGCAAGCGATGACCCCCGCCTCCTGTCCCGCCGGCACTCCCGTGTCCGCCTCCTTGTCCTCTACCGGCACCGGGGGCTGCGCCGACCCCTGCCCCCCCGCGGTCAGACCCGGGGTACCCACCCCGGGGGCGGCAACGTGGGAAGGTTCCTCCGGCGGTTTCCCGGCCCCGGGAACCTCACCGGCCTCCGTTACGGCGACCCCGGCCGAAGGCTCCACCTTGGAACCGCAATGGCCGCAGAAAAGGGCGTCGGGTCGCAACCCTCCCCCGCATCGCGGGCACTTAAGGGCCTGTGTCTTTTCGGGTTGAGGCTGGACCGGGATCCCCGGTGGTGTTGGCATGTCTGTTGATGCCGGGCTTCCCCCCGCGATGCCCGCCTTGGGCCCTGTAGGAGCTTGGGGTGACATGGCCTGGGCCTGGGCCTGGGCTCCCGCTACCACGGGCGCACTTCCCATATCCGCTGGTATACCGCCGGGGGAAGACACGGGCCCGGGGGGAACACCAGGCCCGTAAGGCAGGCCATGGGGTGCCGACCCGGCATGAGGGATGCCCACCGGACCCGGATGATAAACGGCCACCGGCTGGCCGCAGTAAGCGCACTGCGGGGCTCCCGGGACAAGGAGGTTGCCGCACCGCGGGCAAGCGGCTCCCCCCGGGGCCGACCTCGCGGCGCGCAGCCTCTCCAGGTATTCCTCCCAGCGGCTTATCTCCGCCCTGATGTCTTTAATGCTCCGGTAGGCGTCCAGAAGCGGGCCCTCGAGCCCTCCCCGTTCCCCTTCCTGATAAGCCAGTTGGCCGAGATAGTGAACGTACTGGTCCTCGCGTTGCCTCAACTGCTTGATATATTTTTTTATCTGCCTGGGACTGTACTGTTCCATCGTCCCCTCCTTCGAAACCTAAGGAGCCCCCTCATCAACCCACGCGTTTTACCGCCATCCCATGTGAACCCGGCCATATCCCGTTTAAGTCTTACAATAACAGAAAAAGCCTTCCCTTACATATACGCGGCAAGCCCAGTATCAATGGCCGCTGCGAGAGAGATCGGGCTTTCTCCGGTGCCGCTATCCCGGCCAGCCTGCCCGTGGCCCCCGAGTATCAAGGACCGCTGCAAGAGAGATCGGGCTTTCTCCCTGTTTCGGGATTCGTTTTCACCAGGATGAGAGGGGTGTTCTCCGGTGCTTTTAAACCAAAACACCTGCTGAAACGGATATATGGCCAGGAACAGCAATCGATACGGTGCCGGCCAGTTCGTATTTACAGGTGTTCAGGGACCCGACCTGCGGCATGCGAACGTGGTGCCATGGATTCCCGCCACAGGGATTGCGGGATTGCCCTATCCTCCCCTTTCCCGCCGTTTTTTCCGGAATGATGGGGGGTGATTCTCCCGTCTTCACCATCCTTTAAGCGCCCAGATGAAGGATAGAGGACCCGAATAACCGTCTCCGCTCCAAAGATCCCGCGAGCAACCCGGAGAGCGAGGTGCATCGGACGCCGGGTCATCGATCCATTCATGGCCTCCGTGCCCCCTTCAAGAAAGTATTAAGCGGTAATTACTAAATTGCCTTAAGCGGGCTTTTGTATTAGTATTAAGGTTGTTTCCCGGACGGGCCCGGGGAGGAATCGGCAGGAATCGGTGTTTAAGCAGGGAAAGCAGGAGGTGTTGCCATGTCGCTCACGGATAAATGCATCATCACGGCGGCCCTGGCCGGTGCCGCTACCATGAAATCGCAGAACCCGGCTGTTCCTTACACGGTGGAGGAATTCGTGGAGGAGGCCTACAAGTGCTACAACGCCGGGGCGGCCATCGTGCACATCCACGCCCGCGACCCCGAGACCGGGTTGCCTACCTCCAGCATCGACGTCCTCCGGGACATCGTCAAGGGGATCACCGAGAAGTGCCCCATCATCATCAACCTCTCCACGGCCATCGGTATCGGGGCCACCCCGGAGGAACGCATCAACGTGGTCAAGCAGCTCAAGCCGGAGATGGCCTCCCTGAACACCAACTCCATGAACTTCGCCCTGGGAGACTGGAAGAATTACCAGATACTGGGAGAGACGGTGTTTACCAACACCTTCCAGATGCTCATCGAGTTCGCCAAGACCATGAAGGAGTGCGGCACCAAGCCGGAGCTGGAGGTCTATGACCTCGGCGGCGTCTACAACACCCTCTTCGTCCGTAACCAGGGCATCTTCGTGGAGCCCCTGCACTACCAGTTCGTGTGGGGAGTGCTGGGCGGGTGCTGGCTGGACCTGGCCAACTTCAAGCGCTTCATGGACCTAATCCCCGAGAACGCCACCTGGAGCACCTGCGGCGTGGGCCCGGCCCAGTTCCGGGGGGCCTTCATCGCCGCCGTGGAGGGAGGCCATATCCGGGTAGGCCTGGAGGACAACATAACCATCAAGCGGGGCGTGTTGGCCCAGGGCTCCTGGGAGCAGGTGGAGAAAGCGGTGAAGATCGTCGAGCTGGCCGACCGCGAGCCGGCCACCCCGGACGAGGCGCGCCAGATGCTGGGCCTCAAGGGTGGCCCGGAGATCTAGGGCCACGCTGCACCGGACGCCAAAGGCGCCCCTCAGCGGGCGCCTTTCTCATCCGGGGGCTGGGCTTCCATGCGTGGCCGGAAGGACATACTCCGCCCTCACGTCTCCAGCCGGCCCGCGAGCGGGATTCCCCCTCCCCCGTCAGCGCCGGCCTCCGCGGGGACTTCCGTCGCCACCCCCCGGGATCCCGCCTCACCTTATACCGTAATCCTTTCCGGTCACGGCTTGGGCGCAGAGAATCCCGCTGGAACAGGCGCAGTCCATGGCCACGCCGTAACCCCGCGCCGTGTCCCCGGCCAGGAACAGGCCCTCCGCCTCGGGGACCACCACGTCCGGCTTAAGGCTTCCCGCCTGGGTGACGCTCTTGGCTACCCCTTCCAGCCGGGTGCAGACCGTGTAAAGCTCCCAGTCCACGCAATCCCTGAAGCCGGGGTATATCCTCTCCAGGAAATCGGGCACCGCGCGCACCACCTTCATGACCAGTTCCTGGTCCCTCGATTCCTCCTCCGTGAGGGGAAGGTAAGCGGTAAAGAGGTGCTTTCCGGGGGGAGCGCAGGTGGGCTCTATGTAGGACTGGATGTTCCAGGCCATGTACACGTCCCAGCTGAATCCCTGGGAACGGGGCACCACGCAGGGCGTCTTCATCAGCCGGCGGGCGTGCTCTTCGGGCACCGGTAGGTCGGAGAGTCCGATGTAGGGGTTCACGCTGCCGTAGCCGTAAAGGGATTTCACCCGGCGGACGAAGTCCCGCGGGAAGGCCCCCTCCTCCACGAACCGGAAGAGCTCCTGGACCGGCGGATTGAACACCACCCGGGAAGCGGGGACGAACTCCTCCTCCCCGTCCCTTTCGATGCGGACCCCGCGGACAGCCTTCCCCTCCATCTCGATCCGCCTGACCTTGCTTTCCAGGAGCACCTCCCCACCGAAATCGCGCAGCCTCCCGGCCACCGCCTCCGGCCAGGCCATCACCCCACCCTCGGTGAAACCGCCCACGAACACGTCCCCACCCTTGAGGATGGTGGGAGCCAGCACCTGGGCCGAGTACCGGAGGATGTCGCCTATGGATATCTCGTGGGGATCGTTGATGGTGGTGATGAGGGTGCCGATGCACCGGAAATAATCGTAGAGGACCGGGCTCTCGGCGAAGCCGATGTCCACCAGGTGCTGGTGAAGGGAGACCCGGTCCAGCTCCTCCAGCTCCTCGGGGGTGTAGGCCAGTAGCTTTCCGAAGAAATCCAGGTAGCGCTTGCCCAGCCGGTCCAGCTCGGCCTGGATCTTCTCGTCCACGTCGGTGCTGTCACTCAGGGGTGGTTCCCGGTAGAATTTGCCATCTATCCAGGAGCCGGTGAGGAAGGGCTTGATGATCACCGGGCGCGAACCGTAGCCCCCGATGAGATCCCGCAGGAGGGCGAAATATCCCTCCCCGGCCACGCTCACCCCGTGGTATCCCAGGTCCAGGACGTAACCGTCCAGCACGCCCCTTTCCGCCATCTCCTCCAGCGGCGGGTCGGCTTCCGCCAACCAACAGTACTGCCCGGCGAGCAGTTTCCGGTACCATGATGGGCCCCTCCCCCGCAGTTCCTCCCCGCGCAGGGATAAAGCGCGGCCGCCAACCCGGTCCTCCTTCTCCACCACCAGGACCTTCATCCCCTCCTTGGCCAGGAGGACCGCCGCGGAAAGGCCGCCCACGCCGGCGCCTACCACCACCGCGTCGTACTTCTCCATTTGGCGCTCCTTCCCTCTCCTTGAACCTCGTTACTCGGTATCCCGGCCGCAATTCCTCCAAGTAAGCATCGGATAGCCCGCCCGTCGCCGGGGATCGAAAGGATGGCAATACTCGGCCGCCCGGTGGAATAATCTGGATGACACGGCCCTGAAACCTCAGCCGTCCGGCCGAGAGTAGGAGGCAGACCGCTTTTGAAACGCCGGCCCCCATACCTCGCCAGGCTGACACGGCCTTCGCGAAAACAACAGGATGATGCTCTCCTTCCTCCGCTGTTGCCCGGTTACCACCAGGGCGGCGGAAGCGTCGTCCCCGTCCTTCCCTTGGGAGCTCTCCCTCCCAGCTTCCCGGGCGGAAAACGGCGTTCGTACCCCCTCTTTCGCCCAAATTGTATAGCCATGGCCATTTGTTTTCCAGGCGGGATCCGCGGGGAAGTACCCCCGGGGAAACACCGAGATCATGGAACGAGGGACACGTTCCGCGTCTCCAGGCGGATTTTCCCGCGATCGGAAAGGCCACCGGTGGGTACCGGCGGACCTACGCCCCACTCCGTACGGGTGTCAAAGGGAGTCGGGGTCGGAAAAAGACCGTTTTACGCCGCGGCTTCTATGCTTGCGCCCAACCAAGCCGCGACACAGACCCCGGCCTTTAGGCCCGGGCACAGGCGGAAGGAGGTCGGCCTTCAGGAGCCGGCTGCTCTCTGCGGGATCTCCTCCAGCGCCTGGGGGTTCTCCACCGAGGACATGTCCCCCAGTTCCTCGCCCAGGTACTTGGCCTTGATGAGGCGGCGCACGATCTTGGCCGAACGGGTCTTGGGGAGGGCGGAGACGAAGTGCACCTCGTCGGGGCGTCCCACCTTGCCCAGGTACTCGGCGGCCTTGTCCTTGATGGCCTCCGCCAGCTCCCGGGAGGGCTTGAACTCCGGGCGCAGGACCACGAAGCACACCACCGCCTCCCCCTTGATGTCGTGGGGGACGCCGATGGCCGCGGCCTCGGAGACCGCCTCGTGCTCCATGAGGGCGGCCTCGATCTCCGCCGGCCCGGTGCGCCTCCCGGAGACCTTGATGGTGTCGTCGGAGCGGCCGTGCAGGAACCAGAAGCCGTCCTCGTCCACCGAGGCCCAGTCCCCGTGGTACCAGACGTTGGGCCAGCGCGACCAGTAGGTCTCTATGTAGCGGTCCGGGTCCCGCCAGAAGCCCCGGGTCATGGAGGGAGCGGGTTTTACGGCCACCAGGTGTCCCTTCTCCCCCCGCACCGGCTTTCCCTCGTCGTCGAAGACGTCTATGCACATGCCCAAGCCCGGCCCGCGAAGGGTGATGGGCTTGAGGTCGGTGATGGGCAGGGGGGAGAGGAAGCAGCCCACGATCTCCGTTCCCCCCGAGATGTTGATGATGGGGAGCTTTTTCTTGCCCACCTTCTCGAAGTACCACATCCAGGACTCCGGGTCCCAGGGCTCCCCGGTGGAACCCAGGATGCGCAGGCTGGAAAGGTCATGCCTCTCCACCCAGGCCTCCCCGAAGCGCATGAGCATGCGGATGGCCGTGGGGGAGATGCCGAAGATGGTGATGGCGTGCCTCTCCACCAGATCCCACAGCCGGTCGGGCTCCGGGTAGTCGGGAACCCCCTCGAAGATGACGAAGGTGCCCCCGAAGTTCATCACCCCGATGATCATCCAGGGTCCCATCATCCACCCGATGTCCGTGAGCCAGAAGAAGACGTCCTCCTGCTTGACGTCGAAGTAGTAGCCAACCTCCTTGCACATCTGGGCCAGGCACCCGGCGTGGGTGTGCACCGAGCCCTTGGGCTTCCCGGTGGTCCCCGAGGTGTAGATGATCATGGCGTAATCCTCGGAGTCCATCTCCTCGGTGGGGCAATCCTCCGGGAGGCACCACACCAGCTGGTCCATCCAGATGTCCCGGGTGGCGTGCCAGGGGATATCAATGCCCGCCCGGCGGTAGACCACCACGTGGTTGATGCTGGGTACCTGGTCCACGGCCTCATCGGCGTTCTCCTTGATGGGGAAGACCTTACCCCTCCGGAAGGAACCGTCGGCGGTGATGAGCACCTTGGCCTCGGCGTCCCGCAGGCGCGCCGCCACCGGGGCGGGGCCGAAGCCGGAGAAGATGGGGATGGCGATGGCCCCGATCTTCAGGCAGGCCAGGAGGGAGAAGACGATCTGCGGGCTCATGGGCATGTAGATGCCCACCGTGTCTCCCTTGCCCACCTTGAGGTTGCGCAGGGCGCAGGCCATCCTGCACACCTCGCGGTAAACGTCCCCGTAAGTGTAACGGCGGATGGCTCCGTCGTCCCCCTCCCAGATGAAGCACAACTTGTTCTTCACCGGTGTCTCCATGTGCTTGTCCAGGCAGTTGAGGACGATGTTGGTCTTCCCGCCCAGGTACCACCGGCACCACTGTATGCCCCGCGAGTCGTCCAGCACCTTCTCGTAGGGCTTGTACCAGCGGATGTCCAGGTCCTCCATGATGGCGTCCCAGAACCACTCCAGCTCCTCGCAGGACCTCCTCACCAGTTCCTGGTAGTCGGAGATGCCGTGTTTGCGCATGAAGCGGGTGATGTTGGCCTTCTCGATGTAGTCCCCGTAGGGCCTCCAGACGATTTCGCTCATCTCGCTCCTCCCTCCTCCGCGGAATGACGGGACGCTGGGCGAAAAACGGGACCGCGTGGCGTGATCGATATTCCGAGAGTTGCCTTGATGAGGGTCGCGAAGGAATGCCGTGTCCGTGTCTCGTTTGTAGTAATAATATCTCTACGAAAAAAGCGCTCCTGTCAAGTCCGCGGCCCCAGTTCACGAAAAGTTTACCAGAATAGTAAGTGCCACTTAACAGATTGCACGGGGCGGGGCTTGATGTTATCCTACATATCGATTGCATTCGGCGAGCCGCAGCCCGTTCGGTACAAGGGAGGGAAGGGAAATGTTCGAAGTGGTTGCGCAGGGCGAGGGACCCTTGTTCATGGATCCCGACGCCGACAAGGCCCGCGAGTTCTTCCGCACCAAGAACCGGGCCATGGTGAGCAAGGTGATGACGGTCAGCGAGGCGGTGGGGAAGTTCGTCCACGACGGCGACTACCTGGCCATCGGCGGATTCGGGGCCAACCGCATCCCCACCGCGGTCTGCCACGAGATCGTGCGCCAGCGGAAGAAGAACCTCATCTTCGCCGGACACACCTCCACGCATGACTTCCAGATACTGGCGGCGGGCGAGGTGTTCAACCGCTGCGACATCGCCTACATCATCGGCCTGGAGGCGCGGGGGCTCTCCCCCAACGCCCGGCGCTACATGGAGAGCGGCAAGGTGGAATGCTGCGAGTGGACCAACTATGCCATGGCCTGCCGGCTGAAGGCAGCGGCCATGGGGGTCTCCTTCCTCCCGGCGCGCAACCTCATGGGCACGGACACCTTCAAGCGCAGCGCGGCCAAGATCGTGAAATGCCCCTTCACCGGGGAACAGTACGTGCTTTACCCCGCCCTGTGGCCCGACGTCTCGGCCATCCACGTCCACGAGGCGGACATCTACGGTAACGCCCGCATCAAGGGCATCTCCATCGCCGACCTTGAGCTGGCAAGAGCTTCCAAACGGCTGATCATCACCACGGAGAGGCTCATCCCCAACGAGGAGATCCGCTCCGACCCCACGGCTACGGTCATCCCCTACTACCTGGTGGACGCGGTGTGCGAAGTCCCCTTCGGCAGTTACCCGGGGAACATGCCCTACGAGTACTTCTCCGACGAGGATCACCTGCGCATGTGGCTGAACGTGGAGAAGGACCCCGAGGAGTTCAAGAAGTTCCTGGACAAGTACATCTACAAGACCCGCGACTTCAACCAGTACCTGGAGCTCTGCGGCGGCCTGGAGCGCATCAACCAACTTCGCGCCGTGGAGCACCTCATCGACCTGGGAGGGAGGGGGTGATAGGGATGGCGGATTACAACACCATGGAGATGATGATCTGCGCCGCCGCCCGCAACCTGGAGGACGGCAAGGCGGTGGCCGTGGGCACCGGCGCCCCCTGCGCCGCGGCCATGCTGGCCCAGAAGGCCCATGCCCCCAACCTGGTGATCATCTTCGAGGCCGGCGGGGTGGCCCCCCTGCTCCCCACCATGCCCATATCCGTAGGCGACTCCCGGACCTTCTACAAGGCGGTCATGGCCAGCGGGATGTGCGAGGTCATGGAGACCATCCAGCGGGGCATGGTGGACTACTGCTTCCTGGGCGGGGCCCAGATCGACATGTACGGGAACCTCAACTCCACGGTCATCGGGGACTGGGAGAAGCCCAAGGTGCGCTTCCCCGGCTCCGGCGGGGCCAACGACTTCGGTTCCCTGGCCTGGAGGATCATGGTCATCACCCCCCAGGACGCGCGGCGCTTCGTGGAGAGGGTGGACTTCATCACCACCCCCGGGTACCTGGACGGGCCGGGAGCCCGCGAGCGCGCCGGCCTGCCCGCCAACACCGGCCCCTACAAGGTGATCACCAACATGGCGGTCATGGGTTACGACCCGGAGACCAAGCGCATGCGGGTGGAGTCCATCCACAAGGGATACACCTTCGAGGACGTGCAGGCCAACACGGGTTTCGAGCTCCTCAAGGCCCCGGAGGTGGTGGAGACTCCGGAACCCACCGAGGAGGAGTTGCGCCTGCTGCGCGAGGAGGTGGACCCCAACCGCTACATCATCGGTAGGTAGCCGGCGGGGGACCGGAAGGACGACCGGCGATATCGGGAGGGGCGCGCCCGCGCCCCTCCTGCCTTCCGCCCTGAGAAGAAGCGCGCTCGCCCAAGGGCCGGGGCCGGGAGGAACGGCGCGAGGCTCACGTGCCATTCGCCAACCCGGGCAACCGGATGCCTTCCCCCCTACCGGGACGGCCTCCGCTTCCCGCTCGGCGTTGCGTTCCGGCATCCATGTGCACACCGACGCGGGAACTCCCCGGATGTCTCCGGATGTTTCCCGCCAGGCGCGCCGCCGGGGAGACCTCAGATGCCTGGAACCCACGACCATGCATCCGGTCATTGTGGAATCTCCTCCCAGGTGATACCGTTAATTTGGCTCTTCTGAGGATGGAGTAACTCATTCGCGGAGGTCCCGGAGGAGACGGGAGACCGCATTTCTTCCACCTCTCCCCCGAAGAAGCGAGAAAGGCAAGGGGTCGAGCATCTTTTGCCCATGGAAAGGTTGGATCTCATTCCCGAACTGAGGACCGCGGCGCCCGGGGACCACCTCTGCCACCTCTTCTCCACCCAGGAGCAGAGGGTGGAGGTGGCCTACACCTTTCTCCGCGACGGCCTGGAGCGAGGGGAGAGGACCGTCTACGTGAGCGACGGGGTGAAGGGCGAGGAGGACCTGCGATCGCTCTTCGCCGGCCGCGGCCTGGACACGCGGAAATACGCGGAAAGCGGCCAGCTGCTGCTCTACGAGCCTGGAAACATCTTCCTAGCGGGGGAGAGCTTCTCCCCCTCCGTCTCCCTGGCCTCCTGGAGGGAGGAGGCGCGGCGGGCTTCCTCCGATGGCTGGCCGGCCCTGCGCGTGCTCGCGGACATGTCCTGGGCCCTGCGGAAACCGCCGGGATGGGGACTGCTGGCGGAATACGAGGCGGAGATCAACCGCCTTCCGGGGGCGGAGTCCTGTCTCTTCCTGTGCCAGTACGACCGTCGCAGGTTCGACCCCCAGTTCCTTCTGGACCTGCTGCGGACCCATCCCCGGGTGCTCGTCGACTCGGAGCTGTACGACAACATCTACTACCTCCCCCCGGGGGAGTTCCTGGACAACATGCTCCCCGCCTCGGTGCTGGACCACCACTTCATCCACCTGGCGGAGAGGAAGCGCGCGGTCCGGGAGATCGAGGAGGCGCGCGCTTTCGCCCAGGCTGTGGTGGACACGGTGCGGGAGCCCCTCCTGGTCCTGGACGCCGACCTGCGCGTGGTGGCCGCCAACCGCTCCTTTTACCGCACTTTCCGGGTCTCACCGCAGGAGACGGAGGGAAGGCCGGTATACGAGCTGGGGGACCGCCAGTGGGACATCCCGGCGCTGAGGAAGCTGCTGGAGGAGGTCGTGCCCCTCAACACCAGCTTCGAGGGATACGCCGTGGAATACGACTTCCCCGGCCTGGGCAGGAAGACCATGATGCTCAACGCCCGGCGCATCCACCGGGATGGCGACGGCACGCGGCTCATCCTCCTGGCCATGGAGGACGTAACCGGGAAGCGGGCCGCGGAAGAGGAGCTGCGGAGACGGGAGAGTTACTTCCACCGCCTGGTGGAGAACGCCTATGACGCCGTCACCGTCCTGGACGCCGAGGCCCGGCACGTGTACGCCAGCCCTTCCGTGGAGCGGGTACTGGGCTGGAAACCCGAGGAACTCCTGGGGAGGACGCCCTTCGAGTTCATGCACCCGGACGAACTGCAGCGGGTGGGGGAGGTCTTCCAGGACGGCCTATCCCATCCGGGCACGGTGAAGGAGATCATCCACCGCTGGCGCGACTCTTTGGGGAACTGGCGCATGGTGGAGAGCTCGGGCATCAACCTCCTGGACGACCCCCACGTGGGAGGCGTGGTCATAAACTGCCGGGACATAACCCAGCAGATGCTGGCCCAGCGACGCGTGCACCGGCTGAACCAGATGTTCCTCTCCCTGGGAGCCGACTTCCTGGCCAACATGGAAACGGTCATCCGGGCCTGCCGGGAGATCCTGGAGGGCGACGTCGCGGCCTACGCCAGGCCGGAGGGGGAGAAGATGACCCTGCTCACCACCCTCCCCGGCGAGGAGGGGTTGATCCTGGTGGAGGAAAGCGGTTCCTTCGCCGGCCATCCCCTGCTCGCCGATGGGCGTCCCGGCCCCCTCATCCTCGGAGCGGAAGGGGAAGCGGGGTTGCCGGAGGGGGATCCCCTGGCCGAGGCCCACGGTTACCGCCTCTTCCTCGGACAGTCCGTGACCCTGGGCGAAAACATCACCGGCGTGCTCGCCGTCTACTACCGGGACCGGCGTACCTTCACCAGGGAGGACCTGGAAACGCTTACCATCCTGTCCCGCACCCTGGCCATCGAGGAAGAACGCCTGGCCCGCGAACAGGGCCTCAAGGACTTCATAGACGTGGCCTCCCACGAGTTGCGCCACCCCATAACCCTCATCAAGGGTTATGCCTTAAGCCTCAAGGAGCGCTTCGGGGAGCTGAGCGGGGAAAGGGTCGCGGAGATCCTCGGGGCCATAGACGAGGGCGCGGACCGCATAACCCGCCTGGTGGAGAGCCTGCTGGACATATCCCGCATCGAGCGCGGGCAGCTGGAGCTGGAACCGCGGGAGGTGGACCTCCTCCCCCTTCTGCGCCGCGCGGTGGGCGAGATGTCCGCCGTGGGGAGGAAGGCCGTCCTGCGCCTGCGGGGCCAGGTGGGGACCTGTTTCCTGGACCCCGATCGCTTCCTGGAGGTGCTGCACATCCTCCTGGACAACGCGCACAAGTTCTCCCCTCCCGGCGGGGTGGTGGAGGTGGAGGTACGAGAACGCGGGGGCGATTACCTCATCTCGGTTAGGGACCGGGGCATCGGGGTGCCCGAAGAATACCGGGAGTTGATCTTCGACCGGTTCTACCAGGTGGAGAAACCGCGCTACCATTCCAAGCCGGGGATGGGCATGGGTCTCTACATCGCCCGGGAAATCGTGGAGCGCCAAGGCGGAAGGATATGGTACGAGCCCAGGAAAGGCGGGGGCTCCGTTTTCCGCTTCACCATCCCCCGTTAGCTCTGCCAAACCCAGCCAAACCCAGTCGGAACGTTACACCGCGGGGGAAAGCTCCTGGAGAAGCCCGCTGCCACTCCACCGCCCCGCAGGGCGCGAGAGCCGGTCTCGCGGCCAGTCGCAGGTAAATATTGGTAGAGGGCGGTTGCCCCAAAGGAAATCCAAGGAATACCGGGGTGCACCCCTTTTCTTGCCCCAATGGGGCCTTAAGAAGCGTGCCCGGTCCGGAAGAATGCCCTTACTTGCCGGAGCCGTCGCCCAACACCACCAAGGCGTCCACCACCACCGGGCGCGGGCCGTCCAGGATAACCGGGTTCATGTCCATCTCCCGGACCGCTTCGTACTTCATCCCGATATCCCCGACGGCGATGAGGATCCGGGCCAGGAGATCGCGGTCCGCGGGCTCTTTTCCCCGGAAAGGTCCCAGTATGGCCTTGGCCTTTATCTCCTCCATCATCTGGAGGGCGTCGTACTTCTCGATGGGGGCCACGCGGAAGGAGGTGTCCCTGAGCACCTCGGTGAAGATGCCGCCCAGGCCGAACATCACGCAGGGACCGAACTGGGGATCCCGGACCAGGCCAACCACCAGCTCCCGCTCCCCCTTGATCATCTCCTGCACCAGGATCCCGTCGTAGGGGTCGTTCCCCAGGTTCCCGACGATCTCCCGGTAGGCCCTCTTGACCTCCTCCGGGTCGTCCAGCCCCACCTGGACCAGGTTGCGCTCCGTCTTGTGGGTGATGTCCGGGCCGCAGGCCTTGAGGACCACGGGGTACCCGATCCTCTCCGCTGCCGCCAGGGCTTCCTCCTCTCCCATCACCAGTTCCTCGCGGGTCACCGGGATGCCGTGCTCGGCCAGGAACTTCTTGGCCTGGTATTCGGACAGGGCTTTCTGTCCCCGGGCCAACGCCTCCTCTATGATGCCCATGGTCTCCTCCATAGCGATTTCCTTTCCTTTTCCGCGCTACGTGAGGAAATATTATCCCAAATTGATGGGGGTGACAACACGAGGCGGCTTCGGAGCTTATCCATACCTGCTGCTCGTGATCTTTGTATTACCAACCCTTTTATAACCAGCCCCTCGAATCACTCGCATTTATCTCGTTAAGCAGCGGTCGAGATCACCATGATGCCGGGGGTGAACAACAGTGGCTCCGTGAAACCCCATCGCATCAAGGGACGAGTCCAGTGGTGGCTTTAATGGTGAAGAAGGGGGCAGCTGGATCAGCTACCCCTATAGCCCGAGCTGTAACCCGTTTTCAGCGAGCTCCCAAGAGTCAGAGCCGTTTCTCCCCTTCTCCAAAGGCTCGGCCATGGAATCGTTTCTGAAAATTACTTTGTATCACCGGGACTCTATCATCACCCGACCTTGCGTATCGATAATCAAAACCACCTGACCTGGCAAGATCCCCCAGATCACAGTGGCTCGGTCATGGCGTCGTTCCTGTAGAAGCGGATGCCCTTTTCTTTGAGGCGGGCGATGAACTCGTCCGGCGGGAGGCAGGCCTCGGGCCCCATTACCCCCTTGGCCTCCACCTTGCCCTCCCCGATGAGCTGCACGGCCACCGAGGCGGGCAGGCCGGTGAGGGCGTCCATGTGGGCCGCGGCGCCGTAGACGATGTGCGTCCAGCGCCCGTCCTTCCTCCCCGTGACATCCACCCGGCAGGCGGAGCAGGGCTCCGGCGGCCTTCCCACGTCCTCCAGGTAGGGCAGGATCCGGTTGAAAAACCCGCCCACCAGGTCCTTTTTGCGCATCGTGTCCGTGAGGCGCAGCTTGACCAGGGCGTTGCAGAGGCGAACCAGGTAGGTGTCCACCAGCCCGCCCTTGAGGGTCACCGTGCGGCAGTTGATGTAACGGGGGATGGTGATGGGCTCCGGGTGCCCGGCGTGGAAGACGTTGATGGCCCCCACCGGCTCCGGGAAGCGTATCTTCTCCAGCCCGGACCCGGCCGGGATGTAGGTGATCCGCCCGTCTATGTAGCTGGGGATCATCCCCGTGACGGCGTGCAGGTAGTGGAGGGTGACCGCCTTGCCCACCGTGTCCGAGGCATGGCACCCCCAGGAGGTGGCTATCTCGTCCACCTCGTCCAGCTGGTCCGCCGCCTTGCGGGCCAGGACGTTGGTGATGCCCGGGGTCCAGCCCACCCCGGTCACGGCGGTCACCCCGGCTTCCTTGGCCGCCTGATCCAGTTTCAGCACCTCCTCGGCGGCGTCGTAGTCGTCGCATATGCTCACGTAGTGGGCCCCGGCCTCGATGGCCGCCCGGGCCATCTTGGCCTCGTACTTGTAGAAGGGGCCCGCGGTACCCAGGGCTATGTCGTGACCCCGGATGAGCTCCACCAGCCCGGAGTGGTCGTCGGCGTCGGCCTTGACCGCCCGGCACTTTGGGCCCAGCTCGGCGGCGAGGGCTTGGGCGGCCTCCAGGTTGTAGTCGGCGATGGTCAGCTCGGTGACCGTCTCCGCGGCCGCCAGGTCCCTTACCGCCATCCTTCCCATGGCCCCCGCTCCTCCGATGGCTATGACCTTCATTACCGCTCCCTCCTTTTCTCCTCGGCCTCCAGGCCGTCCAACAAGGCCCCGAAGACCATCTTCAGCCCTTCGCCTATGTCGAAGTATTCCTCGTTCTCCAGCCATTCCAGCTCCAGGCCCTCGGCCGTGCCCAGCAGAGCCAGGGCCAGCTTTTCCGCATCCGTGCGCCGGATGGTCCCCTCTTCCATTCCCTGTCGCACCAGGGAGGCTATGGCCTTCCTCATGCCCAGGTAATAGGAGGTCACCTTGCGCACGTACTCCTGGTCGAATATGTAGTGGCGGTCGGCCCGGAACTTCCACAGCAGGCGGCAGTGTTCCTTCTCCAACCGGTAAAGCTTGGTAACCTCTTCCAGCAGTCGTTCGAACTTCTCCCGGAACCTTCCCTCCCAACCCACGGCCTCCTCAAGCAGGTCGAGGAAGGCGGAGAGCATGTCCTCCACCAGGGAAAAGGCCAGTTCTTCCTTGGATCTCCAGTACCAGTAGATGGTACCTTTTCCCAGCCCGGCCGCCTCGGATATCTCGTGTATGGTGGTGTTGTGAAAGCCCTTCTGCGAAAAGAGCTTGAGGGCGGCCTCCTTGATCTGGGCCTCACGTTTCTCCTTGACCGGGTTGACCCTTTTCGGCAAGCAGTCACCATCCAAATATCGACCGACCATCCGGTCGATATTATTCCATGGAAGGCCGCCCGCGTCAAGCGGGCCCGCTTCTCCCACCCGCGCATACCCCACGCGCGCCACCCCTTCGTGCCCACCATCCACCAACCCATCCGCCGACCCCACGCCGGGGCGGACCATACCATCCCCAGGCGAGGAAAGGCTTCCGGAAGCCACGGCTGCCCTCGGCCACTTAGCGTCCCCCTTAAAGGCCTCCACTAAAGGGCTCGGAGAGTGAAGAAGAGGGGATATCGGCCTCATGGATTCATAACCGGCGGAGGTCCGCTGGGCAGCGTCTTCCCCGCATCCCACGCAGGCAACCATCAGGTGTCGGGGAGAGATGGGGATCTCGCGCCTCCCGTGGGGATCGTCTTGGAGATTGAGGGGCTGGGGAGGTGCGGCGATGTCGGGAGGAGATGGGGATCTCGCGCCTCTCGTGGGAGGTAAGGGGAAAAGGGCGTAACCCCGATCCACGCCCATGGGTTTGCGCTGGGAGGGACGCGCCTCTCCCCGCGTCCGGGCATGGGCGCGGGAAAAACGAAGGGTCGAGCATCTTCCCTCGCCGGGGATGGGTTCTTGATACCCGTGAGGTGCTGGGATTTTTCTTCCGGGTGGTGGCCACCTCGAGAGAAAGGCACCCGCCCGGTCACGCCCGGACCGGGAAGGACCAGAATCCAACCGTGGCGCAGGGTAAAAAAAGAGGGGGGATCATTTCCCCCCTCCACGGGATGGCCGGTCAAAACCTGTCCTTCCCGGGAAGGTCATATACGGAAAACCCGTGGGAATCGCCACCACCTGCGCGCGCTATTCCCCAGGTAGGCACATACCCCGGGGTATCTTAAATTCAAGGCCTGACCCCTCAGCCAAGGAGGTGGCGGGCGATGACCACGCGCTGGATCTGGTTGGTCCCCTCGTAGATCTGGGTTATCTTGGCGTCGCGCATCATGCGCTCCAGGGGGTACTCCACCATGTACCCGTACCCGCCGAGGACCTGAACCGCGTCCACGGTGACCTTCATGGCCACGTCGCTGGCGAAGCACTTGGCCATGGCCGAGACCGCCGAGGCCTCGCGTCCCGCCCTCTCCACCAGGGAGGCGGAATAATAGACCAGCTGACGGGCGGCCTCGATCTGCATGGCCATGTCCGCCAGCATGAACTGGATGCCCTGCAGGCGGGCGATGGGGGCCCCGAACTGCACCCTTTCCTTGGCATAGGCCACGGCGTGGTCCAGGGCGCCCTGGGCCAGTCCCACCGCCTGGGCCCCGATGGTGGGCCGGGTGCGGTCCAGGGTCATCATGGCGATCTTGAAGCCCTCGCCCTCCTTACCCAGCAGGTTCTCCGCCGGGACCTCCATGTCCGTGAAGATGAGCTCCGTGGTCTGGGAACCGCGGATGCCCATCTTGTGCTCTATCTTGCCCACCTCGAAGCCGGGGAAGTCCTTCTCCACGATGAAGGCGGAGATCCCCTTCACCCCCGCGCCCTCGTCCGTCTTGGCGAAGACGGAATAGGTGTCGGCTATGCCCCCGTTGGTTATGAAACACTTCTGGCCGTTGATCACGTAGACGTCACCCTTGCGCACGGCGCGGGTGGTCATGGCCGCGGCGTCGGAGCCCGCTCCCGGCTCGGTGAGCCCGAAGGCGCACTGCTTCTCGCCGCGGGCCAGGGGCGGGATGTACTTCCTAAGCTGCTCCTCGTTCCCCGCCAGGAGGATGGGGGTGGAGCCCAGCTTGTTCACCCCCAAAATGAGGCTGGTGTTCACGCACACCCTGGCCAGCTCCTCGATGGCTATGCATACCGTGAGGAGGTCGGCCCCCGCCCCGTCGTACTCCTCGGGGAAGCACAGGGCCAGCAGGTCGTTGTCCCGCAGGAGCTCGAACATGTCCCAGGGGTACTCGCCCTTGGCGTCGATCTCCGCCGCCCGCGGTTCCACCTTCTCCTTGGCCAGCTGGCGGACCGTCTGCTGCAACATCTTCTGCTCTTCGGTCAGCTCGTACATCTTCCGTCCTCCTTCCTTTCCGGGATGTGTCCCGGCGCGCGACCGACCAATGCTGGTTAAGCGGTTGGAAACGCCGGTACCTATTATGAACCATTTCCCGCCCGGGCTGCGCCCGCATGGGAGGGCCACCCGCAGTGGCCCCTTCTTGCCGGGAACCCGTGGCGCGGGCCCGCCTCCTCTCCTTGCTCCGTGCGCTCCATGGGAGACGGCCTCATCCCACCCGGATGACCATGCCGTCCCCCTGTCCGCCGCCGCCGCAGATCCCCGCCGCGCCGTAGCCGCCGCCCCTGCGGCGCAGCTCGTAGGCCAGGGTGGTGACGATGCGCAGCCCGCTCACCCCTATGGGATGCCCGAAGGCGATGGCCCCCCCGTTGACGTTCACGTTCTCCATCTCCGCGGGGTCCAGCCCTAAAAGCTCCGTGGAGCGCCACACCACGCTGGCGAAGGCCTCGTTTATCTCCACCAGCTTCAGGTCCTTGACCTCCAGGCCGGCCTTCTTCAGGGCGCTGAGTATGCCCATGGCCGGCTGGGGATGCAGGTCGGCGAACTCCCCGGCGCTCCACCCGTAGGAGACGATGGCGCACAGGGGCTCCAGCCCCAGCTCCCGGGCCTTGTCCGCGCTCATGACCACCGCCGCGCAGGCCCCGTCGTTGATCTGGGAGGCGTTGCCAGCGGTTATGGAGCCCTCCTTGTCGAAGGCCGGCTTGAGGGCGGCCAGCTTCTCCACCGTGGTGTCCGGGCGCACCCCCTCGTCCCGGTCGAAGATGACCGGCTCCCCCTTCTTCTGGGGGATCTCCACCGGGACGATCTCCTCGGCAAGCAAGCCCTTCTCCGTGGCCGCCGCCGCCCTCTGGTGGGAACGGGCCCCCACCAGGTCCATCTGCTCCCGGGTGATGCCGTACTTGCGGGCCCAGAGGTCGGAGCCCATGCCCATGTGCATGTTCTCGAAGGCATCCCACAGACCGTCGTGGATCATGCCATCCACCAGGGTCCCGTTGCCCATGCGATAGCCGAGGCGTGCTTTGGGCACCATGTAGGGGGCGTTGGTCATGGATTCCTGGCCCCCCACCACGACGATCTCCGCCTCGCCCAGCTTGATCATCTGGTCGGCCATCTCCAGGGCGGACATGGAGGAGATGCACACCTTGTTCACGTTGATGCACCAGACCTCCTTGGGGATCCCGCCCTTGACCGCCGCCTGGCGGGCGGGTATCTGTCCTTGCCCGCCGGTGAGGACCTGCCCCACGATCACGCAGTCCACGGAAGCCGGGTCGACCCCGCTCCTCTTCAGGGCCTCCCGGATGGCGATCCCCCCCAGCTCCTGGGCGGTGAAGTCCTTGAGGGCTCCCGCCAACCTGCCGAAGGGTGTCCGCGCCGAGCTCACGATGACCGTCTCTTTCATCTCTTACCTCCCTGGTGCCGCATTCCTTGCTGCTTTCCGTTCCCCCACCGACCCCGGAAGGGTCCCCGCTCTCGCGGGATCCCGGATAACCGCCCGTCGCCTCGCGGCTACAGGCCCAACTCGCGGGAGATGACCATCCTCTGGACCTCCGAGGTCCCCTCCCCGATCTCCAGGATCTTGGCGTCCCGGAAATACCTGGAAACCGGATACTCGTCCATGAACCCGTAGCCGCCGAAGATCTGCACCGCCTGGGTGGTGGCGCGCATGCACATCTCCGAGGCGAAGAGCTTGGCCATGGAGGCCTCCTTGGTGTGGGGCACCCCTGCGTCGCGCATGGCGGCAGCCTTGTAGGCCATGTTGCGGGCCAGTTCTATCTCCGTGGCCATGTCCGCCAGTTTGAAGGAAACCCCCTGAAACTTGCCGATGGGCTGCCCGAACTGGACCCGTTCCTTGGCGTAACGCAGGGCCTCCTCGAAGGCCCCCTGGGCGGTCCCCACCGCCAGGGCGGCGATGGCGATGCGGCCCCCGTCCAGGCAGTCCAGGAACTGCTTGAAACCCTCACCCCTCTTGCCGATGAGGTTGGACTCGGGCACCCTGCAGTCCACGAAGTTCAGCTCCCGGGTGTCCGAGGCGTGCCAGCCCATCTTCCTGTACTTGGGGGCTATGTTGTACCCGGGGGTGCCCTTGGGGATGAAGATGTTGGAGATCTCCTTCTTGCCGCTGGGACGTATCCCGGTGACCGCGGTGATGGTCACCACCCCGCTCATCTCCGTCCCGGGATTGGTGATGAAACACTTGGTCCCGTTGATCACCCAGTACCCGTCCTTGAGCTCCGCCCGGGTCTTGGTGTTCCCGGCGTCGGAGCCGGCCTCCGGTTCAGTGAGGCCGAAGGAACCCAGCATCTTGCCCTGGGCCAGGGGGACCAGCCACTCCCTCTTCTGCTCCTCCGTCCCGTAGTAGTAGAAGGGCGCCGAGCCCAGGGAGATGTGGGCCTCCACGGTTATGGCACAGGATCCATCCACCCGGGCCAGCTCCTCCACGGCGATGGCGTAGGCCAGGTAGTCCCCTCCCGCCCCGCCGTATTCCTCCGGCCAGGGTATGCCCAGGAGGCCCAGCTCGCCCATCTTGCGCATGATGTCGTAGGGGAATTCCCCGGTCTCCCAGAGGCGGTCCACCTGGGGCCTGATCTCCTGCTCGGCGAAATCGCGGACCGTCTGGCGAAACAGCTTCTTTTCCTCGTCCAGCTCGAACAGCATCTCCATCACCTGCCTCGTCTCAAGCTCCCTGCCTTACCTCATCCGCAGGTCGATTCACGCCGTTCCAGGGCCGCCGGAAGGGCCTTCGGCCCGGCCCCGCAGAGGTCTTGCGGGAAAGAAATCCCGTGGGGATTATATAGTAAACCTCCGGATTATCCAACGTATCTCGGGGACGGCCCCCCTTCCCTTTCCAGACTCCGAAGCGGTGATCCGCGGAGCTCCAGCCGCCACAACATCCGGGGGTCAGTCCCCTTCCCTTTCCGAACCCCGAAGCAACATCCCGGGGTCAGTCCCCTTCCCTTTCCGAACCCCGAGGTGGTGGCCCCTCAGTCTCCTTGAAGGGTCGGCCCCCCGGGCCCCCGTCGCCCCGGCACCGAAGAGGCGTGAACGCTTAAAACCTTTCTTGTCGCCATCTTCGAGGAGCCGACGGGAACGGTCGCACCCATTCACCCTCTCCCCGACCCCTCTTCCGATGGCGACCTCGTGAAAGCGTTGGATACCCGCTTCCGGAGGCGGCGTGGAATCATATACCCCAGAGGGTATCGCATTTCAATACCTGACCCCACGACAGGCCACGCCGAGGAGGCGAGAGTCTCCGCCCACTCCCAGCTCCGAGGGGCGGAAATAGCCGCTCCTGACCACCAGGGTGAGGGGACAGACCCTCTTCGGGGATTCGAGGGGGAGGTTGAAACCTATGGCGTGCCAGCCATGGCGCTCCAGTTGGGCTTCCCCCAGTTTCTTGCCCTTATGTCTCAACTCCACCACCACCGGCCGGGACCAGGGAGAGGGGTGGAAGGTGGCCAGCTCGAGGACCAAGGACTCCGCCTCCCGGGGCGGGGGCATGAGAATCCGGGAGCGCGGGCCCGACCAGCGGAAGGGATTTTCCTCCCCCGCGGGGCGTTCGGGAGGATACCACCCCGGACCCCAATGGGCCGGGTTGTCCACGCGGGCCGCTTCCTCCAGACCCGCCCCCCACATCCGGGCCTTCAGGTAGGCGATCTTGTCCTGGGGTAGGGGGAGCATGGGCCTGCCCGCCGCCAGGGAGCGCGCTCCCCGCCGTGCGGCCTGCAAGGGGGAGAGGGCGAGAAGGAAAGCGTATCGGGCCGATCCCGGCAGCAGGCCACGTGCCCTGCCCGGTGCTCCTCCGTCCTTTACCGCCCGGAAGGCCAGCGAAGCCACCAGACCTTCCGCCGCCCTCACCAGGGTGACGCGGAACCCGGCGCGGCGCAGGTGGGCGAGCCAGCTCCACAAGGTATAGGCTCCCTCGTGGGCTCCCTTCCTCTCCTCCTCCGGGGTCTCCCGCCAGGGGATGTAGAGGGGCTCGTTGGCCGCCAGGAGCAGGCCACCGGGCTTTAAAACCCTCCATGCCTCGCCCAACAGGACGGGGAGGTGCGGGGAATGGTGCAGGGTAGCCGTGGCGGCCACCACGTCGAAGGAACCATCCCGGAAAGGAAGGCGGTGCATGTCGCAGAGTACCCTATGGATGCGGATGCCCTCCTCCTCGAAGAAACGGCCGCATCCCAGGCCCATGACCTCGTCCTCGAGGATATCCACCGCCACCACCTGGGCTCCCAGGCGGGCAAGATGGGCGGAAAACCAACACCTCCCGGCGCCCAGCTCCAGGACCCGTAGGTCCCGGAAATCCACGCCTTCGCAGATGCCGAAGGCCTCCCGGCCGTGCCTCCTCCAGGTGTCCAGGTCCCGCCTGGGGAGGTTCCGTCCCTCCAGCATGGGCAAGGCCAGGATGGTCCGGCGGTGTTCCTCCCACTCCCCCGGGGTGGAGGGCTCGCCCGGGCGGAAGCCGTGGAAAGCCTCCCTTTCCCTTACCACTTCCGGTGTAGGATCCACCAAGAAGTCCGCGATACCTTTCCTAACCCGGTAGTCCCCTCCGCATAGGGGGCAGAGTACGTTCCCCTCTACCCCCGCATCGCCTTTGGGAGTGGAAGAGGCAGTGAGCCCCCCGCTTCCGCATCTCGGGCAAAGCATCAGTTCCAGAATCCAGGGATCCATATCTCCACCCGCCCTTCCGGCATCACGAATCCCCACGCGTAGGCCCCAACCTCTCTTCCCTCCCTCGGCCTCCGAGCGTAAAGGCTCGCTGATCTCCGCGGACCCCTCCAGGGCAAGACACGCGCCCAATTAACCGCGCAGGTGCACCATCTGCCCCCGGAGGGCGAGACTTCCACGCTCCCGCATCGAATCCCTTGGACACGGGCACCGGCGCCAGGATCCGGCCCCTAGCCGAAGATAGGCACCCTTTACTTTCCGCTCCGCCGCGGTTAAGTATCGCATACCCTCATGAGAGCGACAAAATGCTTTCCCGCCATTTTTCGGCCATGTGCCGAAGGCCAGAGAAGGCTGTACGGCGATCAAGGCGGCGAAAACATCGACCATCTCTTTCCATGGCGGTAAAAGATAACCCCCCAACGACACGGCAGACGCCGAACGACCCGGCAGATCTTCCGCTGGTCTTAGAACGCGGGTCCATGAGGGATCCATGAGAAAAAAGTGGCCGCACGTTCCCTCGCCTGGGCATGGGACTAAAATCATGCAATGGAGCTAGGGGCGTCAAGGGAAAGGGGGCGGGACGAACCCGCCCCCTCCATCTTCCTCCCTCGCTCAGGCGGGCGCGAAACCCACGATGTCCTCGATGCCTCCCTTGCGGTCTTTCTTGGCCTTGAGCACCGGCTTCACCGCCATGCCCACCTTGACCTCCCCGGGCTCCACGCCGGTGAGGTAGTGGACGAAGCGACAGTCCGTCCCGTCCATGTCCACGAGGGCCAGGATCACCGGTTCATCCTTGGGGGATTCGTCCATGTTGCGGTGAACCACGGTGTAAGCGTACACCTTACCCGTGCCGGGCACGGCGAAGGTACCCTCCAGCTTGCCCAGGCACCGCTCGCAGAAAACCCGCGCCGGGAGGTAGGTAACACCACACTCCTCGCACCGGGAGGCCAGGAACTTGCCCTGCTCCTTGAGGGCCCGGAAGAAGGCCTCCAGGCCCAGCCCATAGGTGTACACGTAGTTGACCGGGATCTCGCCCTCCCAGTAGGTGAGATCGACGTTGCGGTTCGTTCTCTCCGTAAGGCCCATGCTCTCACCTCCTCACCGGCTTGAAATAGAGTATGTCGGTGATGGCGCCTTCCCTCTCCTCGGGCTTCTTCCACACCGCGCGCACCTTCATCCCTATCTTGATTTCCTCCGGCTCCACCTCTCCCAGGAGATGCAGGATGCCCATGCCCGGCGAGGCGCCGTCGATCTCGATCACCGCCGGTAGGTGGGGTTTCTCCCCCTTCTTGATGCGCGAGGCGTCCCAGTTCACGTAACAGATGGAGAAGGTATTCACCCGTCCGGTGTCCTGCACGTACACCCACTCGTCGGTGGGCCTCCAGCACAGCTCGCAGAACATGCGCGGGGGGAGCATTATGCGGCGGCACTTGTTGCACTTGCGAGCGATGATGCGTCCTTCCTTGAGTTCCGCCAGGTACCTGCCGATGGCCACCCCGTTGTCCCAGGCGTACTTGAGATTGGGGGTCCAGGGCAGGCTCAAGAGCTTCCCTTCCTTCAGGTCCGATTCCTTGTAATGGGTGGCTCCCAGTTCGAATTTCTCCAGCTCCATGGCGTACCCCCTTATCTACGCAGGACCACTACCGTGCCCACCTGCATGAGGTCCCCCCAGGCCTGGGCCAGGCCGCAGCGGGGATTTCCGGGCACCTGGCGCTTTCCGGCCTCGCCACGCAGCTGGAGGAAGATCTCGATGACCTTCATGAGGCCGGTAGCGGCGATGGGATTCCCCACCCCCAACGCGCCCCCCGAGGGACACATGGGGCGGTCCCCGTCCCTCTGGGTCTTACCGTCAAGGAGCATCTCCACCGCCTTTCCCCTGTCGGCCAGGAGAAGGCCCTCCATGTGGTGCAGTTCCTTGTAGTCAAAGGGGTCGTAGGGCTCGGCTATCTCGATCTCCTTCTGGGGCTCCTTGATCCCCGCCATCTCGTAGGCCATGCGCGCCGCCTTCTCCACGTAGCGGGGATAGGCCAGGTCGCGGGTGGCCCAGTATGCGGTGTCCAGGTTCCAGCCCACCCCGTCGATCCACACCGGCTTGTCGGTGATGCGCTTGGCCACGTGCTCGGAGGCCAGGACGATGGCCGCCGCACCGTCGGAGGCGGGACTTATGTCCAGGCGATTGACCGGCCAGGCCAGTACCTCGGAGTTGAGGACGTCCTCCACGGTGATCTCCATGGGGAGTTGGGCCGAGGGATGGTCCATGGCGTTCTTCTTGTTCTTCACCGAGACCAGGGCGATCTCTTCCTTGGTGATGCCGTAGGTCTGCATGTAACGGTTCATCTCCAGGGCGAAGATCCAGATAAGGGTGGGGTTGAGTGGCTGCTCGGTGGTGTGGTCGAAGATGGTCTTGAAAGCCCCCTGGGGATGGGGATGACAGGAGCTCATCTTCTCCGAGCAAACCACCAGGCAGGTGTCGAACATCCCGGAGGCCACGTGGAACCAGCCGTGGATGGGGGCGAAGACGCCCGTCCCCCCGCCCACGAAGTGGCGCATGTAGGGCTTGCGCCACCCCCCGGACCCGTCGGAGAGGTATTCGCCCTTCATGTGCACGCCGTCGAAGGCGTCAGGCGCCGTTCCCAGGCTCACGCACTCGATGTCCTTCATGGTCAGCCCACAGGAATCCAGGGCCATCTTGGCCGCCTGGAAGGCGAGTTCCTTCCCCGTCTCCTGGGCGCGGCGCACGAACTTGGTGATGCCGGCACCTACTATGGCTACCCTCTGATAGGCCATTCTCTCACCTCCCAGCCTAATCCGCGCAAAGAACGGCCACCGCCGCCGAGGTGGAGGGAATCCCCCTCCAGGCCTGGGCCACGCCCACCCCGGCTCCGGCCACCTGGCGGGCTCCCGCCTCTCCCCGCAACTGGAGGACCAGCTCCAAGACCTTCTGGGCACCCGAGCATTCGAACAGGTGCCCCACCCCCAGGCCTCCCCCGGAGGGGTTCACCGGCAGGGTCCCCTCCAGGGAGGTCCTGCCGTCCTCGGTGGCCTTTCCCGCAGTACCCTCTTCGAAGAGGCGAAGGGCCTCCAGGTGCTGCAACTCCTTGAAGCTTATCTCGTCGTTGACCTCTGCCAGGTCCACCTCCTTGGCCGGACACTTTATGCCCGCCATGCGATAGGCCATGTCCCCGGCCAGCCTCACTGCCACGGCGTCCACCCAGTCCCGGCTCTCCAGGGTGGGGGTATCCGTGGACCAGCCGATGCCGGTTATCCACACCGGCCTGTCGGTCAGGCTGGGGGCCAACCTCTCGGAACAGATCACCATGACCACCGCTCCGTCGGCGTAGGGAGCGATGTCCAGCAAGCGGACGGGTTCCGCCACCGGTTCGGACTCCAACACGTGGTCCACGGTGATGGAAGCGCCGTATCCCGCCAGGGGGTTGAGGAGTGCGTTGGCCTTGTTCTTGACCACCACGGCGGCGCACTGTTCCCGGGTGGCCCTTCCCTCCTCCAAGAAGCGGTTCATCTCCAGGCCGGCAATGGCATAGGGGGTGACGTCCAGGGGACGGTTGAGCACCGGGTCCAGGGCGAAATTGATCATCTCCGGGATGGTCTTCATGTTGCTGGCCTTGCTCAGCGCCTGGACCACGACGATGTCGAATTTCCCGGTGAGGATGTGCATGACCCCCACGGCCAGGGAATGCATGAAATCCCCGGGGATGGTCTGGACCGGCTTGAGGACCGCTCCCAACTGGTCGTTGCAATACTCGTCGGAGATACTGTACCCCTCGAGGAAATCCTCCGAGGTGCACACGAAGGAGTCCACGTCCTTGGGCTCGATTCCCGCCTCCTCGTAGGCCTTGACCGCGGCCTCGTAGGTCATCTCGCGGTAGGACACCCCCGGAGACACGGAGGTGAAAGCGGTATAACCGACCCCGGCAATGGCTACCCTTTCACGCATAAGCGACCTCCTTGCACGGAAAAATGCCTGTTATTTTCTGGAAATAATGCGGAATGTTGATCACCTCCCCTTACCTCCTCCCTGCTGTCTTTTGGCCGTCTTCCGTTATTACTGCATGTGGGGCCTGGCGAACTCGAAGTAGGCCTGTGCCGTCTGGCGAAGTTTCTCCTCGTTCTCCTCCGGAAGCTCCTTGGTCACCTTGGCCGGAACCCCCATGACCATGGAGCGAGGGGGAATCTGCATACCTTGCGGGACCACCGCTCCCGCGGCCACCACGCTGCCATGTCCCACCACCGCACCGTCCAGGATCACCGCGTTCATGCCGATCACGCAGTTGTCCTCCACGGTGGCCCCGTGGAGAATGGCTCCGTGGCCGCAGGTCACGTAGTTCCCCACCGTCACCGGGCCGTGAAGCACGCAGCAGTCCTGGATGCTGGTATATTCTCCCACCACGATCTCGCCGCGGTCGGCGCGCAGCACTGCGTTGTACCAGATACTGGCGTGCGAACCCACCTTCACGTCCCCTATGAGCCTGGCTCCTTCGGCCAGGAAGGCGTCCGGGGACACCCGCGGCGACTTGTCACGGTAGGGTATGAGCATCCGGTCTACCTCCCTCTCCACGTTGGCACCTCATCCCTCGCCTCATACCGGCCGTGGGCGCTTCTCCGCCGCTTCCACCGGCCGGAAAACGACAAGTTATTATAACATCCACCTGACCGGCGGTTGAACGCTTGCTCCGCGAACCCCGCTTTCTCAAGTGAGCCGGGTGGGTGGTCGATAACATGGAGCGGAATCGGCGACGGGAACAAAGGAGGGACCGAAGGTAACGGGGAAAACCGCATTGGAGATCCCCGGTAAGCCTCTAGGGGAGGAAGGTTGGCGGATAAATATTATTGCCCCCAGTGCCTTAACTACGGAGAACCGGGAGCCGAGTTCTGCGTTTCCTGCGGGGCCAAGCTGGTACCCCTGATGCGCATAGTCATCATGCCCTTCGTGGAGAGCGGCCAGGAGCCGGAGGACCTGGGCGAATACCGGGAGCTGGTGGAAAGGGACGGTGAGCTCTCGCCGGCCCTAGCCATAGGTTGCCAGCTCTACATGCAGAGCGACTTGGAGAGTTCGCGGCTCATGGCCAGCCAGAAGGATGTGTACCTCCGGGAGGCGGAACGCCTGCTTCCCCGCCTCACCAAGAGCTACCTCGAACCCATGGTCTTCTACGACATACCGGATCCGGAGGAGGTGGAGAGGATAACCGAGGAGGCGGCGGACGTGCCCACCGAGCTCTTCGTCATCATCCAGAACCGCTACGACCCGGAATACCTCTTCCTTCCGGAAATCGACCATTTCTTCTTCCGTTATCCACGCCTGCACACCTCCGGCACGGGCCTGGACGCCGGGTTCGGGTTCGTGCGGCTCAGCGCCTTCCTGCTGGACAACAGGGAGAACCGCATAGTGAGCAGGGGTTCGGGTTCGGGGCTGGAGCTGTACCGGGCACCGGAAACCCCCCTGGACGAGAACTTCACCGTGCCCCTGGAGGAACAGCTGGAGGTCATGCAACGGGCGGCGTCGCGGGCCGTGGAATCCCTCCTGCGCAACATGAAGATGATCAAGTAGGCATGCCTCGCGGGCGTACCGGGGCCACCGCACGCCCGTCCAAAGCAAAGAACCCGCGCGTAGGGGCTTCCCCGTCCCCGGACTCCGGGATGGGAAAAGGCAAGACAAAGGCCCGCCCTGCGGGTCTCCCCATGCTGGATCAAGGGTGTTAGGCGCCCACCCGCGGGGAGACGTGCCTTGTTAAGGATGCAGAGGACGGAGGAATCATGAATGATAGGCGCCCACCCGCGGGGAGACGTGTCCTTGACGTCGTTTTATCCCCGCCGGTCACCGGGCCGAGGTGGGGATCAGCCCACCCTGCGGATGGGCGCGTACTGCAGGAGGAGCAGTTTCTCTCCCACCCCCTGGAAATGGATGGTTATCTCCGGGCCGCTCCTCCCCCGCGACACGCCCATCACCGTTCCCTCCCCCCACACCTCGTGCACCACCCGGTCCCCCACCCGGTAGGAGGCGGCCAGAGCCTCCAGCCTGCGGTCCTCCGCCGGTTCCTGCCTCCCCCTCTCCCACTGGAAGGTGGAGAGGACCTCCAGGCACTGGGGCGGGATATCGCGGATGAAGCGCGACTCGGGCAGGAAACGGAGGTCCCCGTACTGGGAACGGGTGGCGGCCCCGGTAAGGTAGAGGAGGTCCTTGGCCCGGGTGACCCCCACGTAGAAAAGCCGCCTCTCCTCCTCCATGCTGGCCTCGCTGTCCATGCAGCGCAGGTGGGGGAAGACCCCGTCCTCCATGCCCACGATGAAGACCACCGGGAACTCCAGGCCCTTGGCGTTGTGCAGGGTCATGAGGGTGACCGCCCCTTCCTCCTCGTCGTAGAGGTCTATCTCCGCCACCAGGGATGTGCGCTCCAGGAAGGCTTCCAGCCCCTCCCCGGGATGGAGGGCATGGAACTCCGTCGCCGCGTTGAGCAGCTCCTCCAGGTTCTCCAACCGTCCCTCCGCCTCGAAAGTCCCCTCCCGGCGCAGGGCTTCCAGGTATCCCGTACGCTCCAGGACCAGGCGCATGAACTCCGGCAGGGGAGTCTGTTCCGCCCGTCCGCGCAGCTCCTCCACCATTTCCGCGAACTCGCCCAGCTTGCGCCGGGCCGCCTGCCCCAGGGCGGGGACCTCCTCCGCCCGGCGCACCGCCTCCCACAGGGAGACGCCCTCCTTTCTGGCATGATTTTCCAGATGGGCCAGGGTGGTCTCCCCGATCCCCCGCCGGGGCTCGTTGATGATGCGGCGCAGGTTGACGGCATCGTCGGGGTTGAGGATGAACTTCATGTAGGCCAATACGTCCTTGACCTCCTTGCGCTCGTAGAACTTGAAACCCCCCACTATCTTGTAGGGAATGCCAGCGCGCAGGAGGACCTCCTCGAAGGGACGGGACTGGGCGTTGGTGCGGTAGAAGACGGCGATATCCCGGTGACGGTAGCCTCTCTCCTCCACCAGGCGGTCTATCTCCGCCGCCACGAAGGCCGCCTCCTCCGAGCCGGAGGGGGCGAAGAGGTAGCGTATGGGCTCTCCCTCCTCGCGTTCCGTCCACAGGCGCTTTTCCCGCCGGCCGGCGATGCGCGAGACCACGTGGTTGGCGGCCTCCAGGATGGTCCGCGTGGAGCGGTAGTTGCGCTCCAACCGCACCACCTTGGCCTCCGGGAAATCGCGTTCGAACTCCAGGATGTTGCGCAGGTCGGCCCCCCGCCAGGAGTATATGCCCTGGTCGTCGTCGCCCACCACGCAAAGGTTACGGTGGGCGGCGGAAAGCAGGCGCACCAGACGGTACTGCGCCGGGTTGGTGTCCTGGTACTCGTCCACGTTGATGTAGGCGAACCTACGCTGGTAGTGCTCGAGGACGGCCGGGAAGAGCTCGAAGAGGGCGATGGTGTTGAGCAGGAGATCGTCGAAGTCCATGGCGTTGTTGCGGCGCAACTCCTCCTGGTAGGAGAGGTACACGGAGCTCGCCACCTGGGTGAGGTCGTCATGGACCCGCTGCCGGAAGTCCTCCGGGTCCAGCATGTCGATCTTGGCCTTCTCGATCACCGCCCGCACCATGCGCGGCGGGAAGCGCTTGACGTCCAGGTCCAGCTCCCGCATCACCCGTCCCACCATGCGCAGTTGGTCCTCGTCGTCGTAGATGACGAAGTTCTTACGGTAACCCAACCTCTCCGCCTCCCGGCGCAGGATGCGGGCGCAGGCGGCGTGGAAGGTGGATATCCATATGGAGGAGGCCCGCGGCCCCACCAGGCGGTGGATCCTCCCCCGCATCTCCTCGGCGGCCTTGTTGGTGAAGGTGATGGCCAGGATGTTACCGGGGTCCGCCCGCCCCGAGGCCACCAGGAGGGCCACCCGGTAGGTGAGCACGCGGGTCTTTCCGCTACCCGCCCCGGCCAGGATGAGGAGGGGCCCTTGGAAATGGAGGGCCGCCTCCCGCTGCTCCGGGTTCAGCTCCTCCAGTATTTCCGCCTCTTTCTTGGCTATCACGGCCTCACCTTTCCTCCTTCATCTTTTCTAAAGACTATATTACCGGCAGGGGACAGTATGACGGCAGGGAAAGATGCCGCCGCGCAAGCCCCCTCGCCGGTCCGGAAGCCCGTAACCGGCAAGTGGCCAGGTCCCCTTGGCAAGGCATTTTGCCCGACGCCTCCGGGAACTTCCCTCCAGGAGGCGGCAGAAGGGATCAGACCGCGGTGGCCACCGAACCCTCCCCGTCTTAACCCGCCAAGGCCACGGTACCGCGGTGACCCGCGGGCAAGTCCATCCAGGTGGGCCCTTAACGTGAGAAGGCGGCAATCCCCCCGCAAATAGCAACGAGGGTATCCTTGCCCCTCACGGCCGAGCCCGCCCGGTTTAAACCCGCATCGGCGGGGTATTAGATTAACGGCCATGGTGACCGTGACCTGCAGCCTCGAGAGGAGGACGGCACCTCGCAATCCGGCCGGAGGGGCGGCTCCTCCGGCTTGGGAAAGGGAAGGATGGCCGCGGGCGGTGGCCCGGGCCGCGGGGGGCGGGCGACCCCGGGAGGCCTCCCCCCTGGCGAGGAGAGAGGAGGTATAAGCCGTGGACTTCGGTTTCGACGAATCGCAGCGCATGTTCCGTGAAAACCTGAGGGATTTCCTGGAAAGCGAGATCGCTCCCCTGGTGGAGGAGCAGGAGAGAAAGGGGCCCATGGACCGCGAGGAGGCCCTGGACCTTCTCCGGAGGTTCCGCAAGGTGGGAGTGGGTTTCGACCTGGAAAGCCTGCGGGAACTGGGTTCCGACCCCGTGTGCGTGGGTATCCTGGCCGAGGAGATGTTCCGGGTCTGGCCCAGCGCCGCCGGCCTGGTGGGCCTGACCTTTCCCGCCGCCCTGGTTCACCTGGGGCCCGAGGACATGCGCCGCAGGTGGTTGCCCAGGCTGGAGCGTAACGAGGTCATCGGCTGCTACGCCATAACCGAGCCCGAGGCGGGGTCGGACAACCGGGCCATGCGCACCACCGCCGTCCTGGACGGGGACCACTACGTGGTCAACGGGACCAAGACCTGGATAAGCAACGCCCCTGTGGCGGACATCTGCCTGCTGGTGGCCAACGACCAGCAGGGGAACCGTGTCTTCCTGCTGGTGGAGAAGGAGGTCTCCCCGTTCGAGACCGGCACCCTGCACAAGTTGGGATGGAGGGCGGCGCCCACCGGCGAGATCTACTTCGACAACTGCCGCGTGCCGCGGGAGAACAACGTCATGGAGATGATCCAGAGGACCCTCACCGATCCCCAAAGGCTGCGGGAGATGGGGGTGGAGCTCGACCCCACCCGCCTGCAGGCCTCGGGTTTCATGGGAGCCCTGGGGAGGATGAGCCCGGAGAACCTCATCTTCGCCTTCTTGCGCAGCGGCATGGCCCTGGCCGCAGCGGGCATCTCCCAGGCCGCCCTGGACGCCTCCATAAAGTACGCCAGGGAGAGGGTGCAGTTCGGAAAGCCCATCGGCAGGTTCCAGCTCGTCCAGGAGATGCTCTACAACATGGCTGCCCTCACCGAGACCTCCCGCCTGCTGGGATATCGCGCCCTCTGGGCGGTGACCCGCGGAGACCCCCAGGCGCGCATGCTCTCTTCCCTGGCCAAGGGTTACGCCTGCGACGCCGCCGTGAAGGTCACCTACGACGCCATCCAGATTCATGGTGGCGTGGGCCTCTCCGACGAGTATCCCCTGGAGAGGTACTTCCGGGATGCCCGCATGCTCACTATCCCGGACGGGACCACGGAGATCCAGAAGCTCATCGTGGGGCGGGAACTGCTGGGGCCGGGCTTCTCCGCTTACGCCTGAAAAGGGGGCTGTATTTTTAAGGGGCCGGCGGGTAGCGGTCTCGCTCGCCTCCGCGGGCCGCTTCCAGGGAAAGGTACCTACAAAAGGAGGGCTCGCTGCGACCGACCCGATCGGCCCCGGAGCGGGTGGGCATTTCATGAGGGGCCGGCGGGTAGCGGTCTCGCTCGCCTTTCTTTGGGGGCCGGTGGGTAGCGGTCTCGCTCGCCTCCGCGGACCACATCCATAGGAGAAAGCCCGGGAGAGGAGGGCTCGCTGCGACCGACCCGTCCGGCCCCGGAGCGGGACCGAGAGGCATCACGCTTTAGCGAGGAGTGGCGTGATCTTCTGGACTTTGAGGAGCGTAACTTCCTCAAACGTCATGGCGAGGAGGCGCGGAGGCGCCGACGAAGCCATCTCATCCGGCTTGACATGGATAATGGAGGAGAGGGCTTCGCTTCGCTCGCCATGACGTTAAAAGGGTGTGCCATGACGTTGGCCCTGGATGTCATCGCGAGGAGGCCCGAAGGGCCGACGCGGCGATCTCGTAGGGATTATGGGGGAGATCGTTTCGTCGCTCCGCTCCTCGCGATGACGTTGCAAGAGGCGCGATGATGTTGCAGGGGGGCGCGCTGCCTTACCTATTGGGTTTCTTGCCTTTTCCTCACGGCACAAGAGAAGTGGGGATCGTCGGGGAGGCTCACCCTTGACCGGAGCCCCGGTTCACTCCCACTCGATGGTGGCGGGGGGCTTGGAGGAGATGTCCAGCACCACACGGTTCACGCCGCGCACCTCGTTTATCACCCGGTTGGAAATCCTTTCCAGAACGTCGTAGGGCAGGCGCGCCCAGTCGGCGGTCATGGCGTCCTCGCTGGTCACCGCCCTCACCACTATGGGGTAGGCGTAGGTGCGCTCGTCCCCCATGACCCCCACCGTCCTGATGTCCGGGAGGATGGCGAAGGACTGCCACAGCTTGCGGTAAAGGCCGGCGCGCTTCACCTCTTCCACCACGATGGCATCCGCCTCCCGCAGAATCTCCAGCTTCTCCGCCGTTACCTCCCCGATGATGCGGATGGCCAGCCCCGGGCCGGGGAAGGGCTGCCTCCAGACTATCTCCTCCGGCAGGCCGAGTTCCTCGCCCACGGCGCGCACCTCGTCCTTGAAGAGGTTGCGCAGGGGCTCCACCAGGGTGAAATCCATATGCTCCGGCAGGCCCCCCACGTTGTGGTGGGACTTGATGCGCGCCGCGTCCCTGGTCCCGCTCTCGATGATATCCGGGTAGAGCGTCCCCTGTACCAGGTAATGGGTGTCCTTGAGCTCCCGGGCCACCTCCTCGAAGACGCGGATGAACTCCTCCCCGATGGTCTTGCGTTTCACCTCCGGGTCGGTGACCCCCCTGAGCCGGGCCAGGAAGCGGTCCTGGGCTTTCACGTGGATGAGGTTGATGTGGAAGTGGCGGCGGAAGGTGTCCTCCACCTGCTCCGCCTCTCCCTTGCGCAGAAGGCCGTGGTCCACGAACACGCAGGTCAGCTGGTCCCCCACCGCCTTGTGCACCAGGACGGCGGCGGTGGCGGAGTCCACTCCCCCCGAGAGCCCGCAGATGATCTTGTTGTCCCCTACCGTTTCCCGGATCTCCTCCACCGCCTGCTCGATGATGGAGACCATGGTCCAGGAAGGGAGGAGGTCCGCCGCGCTGTAGAGGAAGTTCTTGAGTACCTCCATGCCCAGGGGGGTATGGACGACCTCGGGGTGGAACTGAACCCCGTACATCTTCCGCTGCACGTCCTCCATGGCCGCCACCGGCGAGGCGGCCGTGCGCGCGGTGACCCGGAAACCGGGGGGTGCCTCCACCACGCTGTCCCCATGGCTCATCCACACCGTCTGCTTGAGGGGGAGCTCCTCGAAGAGCACGCTCCCCCCCACCACCTCCAGCTCCGTCTTGCCGTATTCCCTTATCCCGGTGGCCTCCACCCGCCCGCCCATCTCCCGGGCGATCAGTTGGTGCCCGTAACAGATGCCCAGTATGGGAAGGCCCAGGTTGAAGATCTCCGGATGGGGGCGGGGAGCCCCTTCCTGGTAAACACTGGAAGGGCCTCCGGAGAAGATGAGCGCCTTGGCGCCCCGGCGGAGTATCTCATCGGGTGGCGTGTCGTAGGGGACGATCTCCGAATAGACCTTGCACTCCCGCACCCGTCGGGCGATGAGCTGGGCGTACTGGGCCCCGAAGTCCACCACCAGGACGCAATCCGAGGGACGAGATCTCAATTTGGTCCTCCTTCCTCCGGTGCGCGCAGGAAAAGGGGGCATGGGACCCGGATGTAGTGGCGCCTTGATCCCGCGGCCAGGTCCAAGCGGGGTGCCGGTAAGTTACCGGGTGATACCGCCCGCCTCCCGCTCCCTCGGACTCCTCTTACGCGGAGGGCCGCAAATCCACCTCCTGGCCGGGTCCGGGTACGGCTGTCGTCCACCGCCCTTCACCCCTACAGCCATTGTCGAGGCGCCACCGCACTACTTGATCATGCCCACGCCTTGCTCGTACTGCAGGGCCTTGCCCTCGGTGCGGACGGCGGGAGCCACCATGACCTCGGCGCGCTGGAAATCCTTGATGCTCTCGTACCCGCAGGTGGCCATGGACATGCGCAAGGCTCCGAAGAGGTTCACCGTGCCGTCGTTCTCGTGGGCCGGACCCACCAGTATTTCCTCCAACGTCCAGCGTTGTTCCGTCTTTACCCGCGTTCCGCGCGGCAGCTCGGGATGGAAGGTGGCCATTCCCCAGTGATAACCGAGGCCCGGCGCCTCCTTGGCGGAGGCGATGGGGGAACCGAGCATCACCGCGTCCGCCCCGCAGGCGATGGCCTTGGCGATGTCCCCCCCGGTGCGCATGCCCCCGTCGGCTATGACGTTCACGTAATTACCGGTCTCGGTGAGGTGCCTCACCCGGGCTGCCGCGGCGTCGGCCAGTGCCGTGGCCTGGGGAACACCGATGCCCAGCACTCCCCGGGTGGTGCAGGCGGCTCCAGGGCCTACCCCCACCAGCACCCCCACCGCGCCGGTGCGCATGAGGTGGAGGGCCGTGGAATAGGAGGCGCAACCTCCAACGATGGCCGGGATGGGAAGCTCGGCGATGAACTTCTTGAGGTTGAGGGGCTCGGTACGGGTGGAGACGTGTTCCGCGCTGATGACCGTGCCCTGGATGACCAGGATATCCAACCCCGCCTCCAAGGCCACCTTGTAATATTTTTCCACTCGCTGGGGGGTAAGAGAGGCGGCGGCCACCACGCCCCCCTCCTTTATCTCCCGTATGCGCCGGTAGATGAGCTCCTCCTTGATGGGTTCCCGGTAGAGCCTCTGCATCCCCGCCGTGGCCTCCTCCTTGGAGAAGGAAGCTATCTCCTCGAATACCGGCCGGGGGTCCTCGTACCTGGTCTGCAGCCCCTCCAGGTTCAAAACCGCCAGACCTCCCAGTTTCCCCACGGCGATGGCCATGGGGACGTCCACCACGGCGTCCATGGCCGCGGCCAGGAAGGGGAGCTGGAACTTAAAACCGCCTATCTCCCAGCTTATATCCACGTCATCGGCGTCCCTGGTCCGCCGCGAGGGAACGATGGAAATTTCATCCAGACCATATCCCCTTCTTCCTGATTTTCCCATCCCAATCTCGATCTCCATGTTCACCTCCGTCGGGCTTCGGGTCCACCGGGTAGGATAGTGCGATCCGGTTTAATCCTTGGATGTCTCATCTTCCGGCCGGTTCGTCATAATTCCGTTACGCGCCGCCGGCCCGGCTGCTTTTCCAATATATTAGATACTCATTAATATACTCCTTCATCTTGGTGTCAAGGTTCTCCGCCACTCCCTTCTCCCTTTTCAAAGCCTTCCGAACCCCACGCCGGGGCCGGACGGGTCGGTCGCAGCGAGCCCTCCTTTTGTAGGTACCTTTCCCTGGAAGCGGCCCGCGGAGGCGAGCGAGACCGCTACCCGCCGGCCCTTGAAACAATGCAGGAACCCACGCCGGGGCCGGACGGGTCGGTCGCAGCGAGCCCTCCTTTTGTAGGTACCTTTCCCTGGAAGCGGCCCGCGGAGGCGAGCGAGACCGCTACCCGCCGGCCCCTCGTGAAATGCCCACCCGCTCCGGGGCCGGACGGGTCGGTCGCAGCGAGCCCTCCTTTTGTAGGTACCTTTCCCTGGAAGCGGCCCGGGGAGGCGAGCGAGACCGCTACCCGCCGGCCCCCAAAGATCACAGAGAGCAGAGCGAAGAAGAGATCTCCCCCGGATGAGGGATCCATCCAGCTTTTACGGAGTCTGCTTGGCTGTATCCGTATGAGATGGCTTCGTCGGCGCCTCCGCGCCTCCTCGCCATGACGTCTGAGGAAGTTACGCTCCTCAAAGTCCAGAAGATCACGCCACTCCTCACCAAAGCGTGATGCTTCTCGGTCCCACTCCGGGGCCGGACGGGTCGGTCGCAGCGAGCCCTCCTCTCCCGGGCTTTCTCCTATGGATGTGGTCCGCGGAGGCGAGCGAGACCGCTACCCGCCGGCCCCCAAAGAAAGGC